>Ga0129308_1001315_pt1 | contig 26805 bp, 28 predicted proteins | sample L827metagenome_FD_94440 | JGI IMG/M metagenome (GOLD analysis project Ga0129308, IMG submission 94440) | Ring-tailed lemur group fecal microbial communities from Wisconsin, USA - L827 metagenome | ecosystem: Host-associated > Mammals > Digestive system > Large intestine > Fecal | place: USA...
TAGATTTCTTATTATTCGTTGTCATGGAAGATAACTTTATTGGTCTATATTGATAAGTTTGTTTGTCTGATCTCAGATACCAAATCCCTCTGCCCAGGCCTTGAAATCTTCCGCACTGGCATCCGCAGGGAACCTTTTTCCTTCTTTCAGCTCTGCTCCTGGACAGGAACCGGCCAATTCCTTGTTTGTGTTCCCCATGCCGCTGCTGCCGGAAGTTGCCAGCGGAATGATCGTCTTGCCAGTCAGGTCATACTGCTCCAAAAACGAGTTTACGATGGTCGGGGCGACGTACCACCAGATAGGGAAGGCTGTGAAAATCACCTGGTACTGCTCCATGTTCTCTACTTTGTTTGCCACCGCCGGCCGGAAAGACTTATCATTCATTTCCACACTGCTGCGGCTCTTTTTATCCATCCAGTTCAAATCTGCTTCTGTATAAGGAACCTCCGGCTGAATCTCATGCAAATCTGCCCCGATTGCCTTTGCAAGCCGTTCTGCCAGCTTCGCTGTTACTCCGCTGGCACTGAAATATGCTACTAATACATTGCTCATAATCAATACCTCACCTTTCCTGTAAATCATATTTTATCGCTGTGTTTATCATAGAATATCATAAATTTTCAGAAAATGCACCCAATCGTTTTTTGAGTAGGGTAATCGTTAAATTTGCACCCTCCAGGCATCAGAGGGTGCATTGTATCAATTTATGGTACGCAAGCCAGATCGGATAGCCCACGAAGATCGTGTCATATCCCTCGATATTATCCACGGACACGGTAATTTCCGGATGTACGCCATCCAGTATTTCTACTTCAGCTTCCTCCTGCAAATTCCCGTATTCTTCTGCCCGTTCAATTTCAGCCAGATCTCCGCCAGTGTATTCTGCAATCATCTGCGCCACTTCTTCGGTATTTCCTGTATAAGAAAAATACGCAACCAAAACATTTACATCTGTTTCTGTTATTTTCTGTTCCTCACTTTCATTTTCAGAGGATTCTTCTGTTTGCAGTGTCTCCGTCACAGTTTCGGTTTCGTCAGCCGAAGATGTGGTTCCCACCGTATTATTATTGCTTCCGCAGGCCGCCAGCACAAAACTTAACGCCAGCACTAAGGTTAGTAATAAAATGTTTTTTCTTGTTTTCATTGCGTTTCATCCTTTCTCAAGATCAATTTTTATGTGTATTCAGATATTCCAGTATCCAGTCGATTGCCTGTCTGGCATCCTCGCCTGAAAATCCATGTCCGGCTCCCGGCAAGACCTCTAACCGGGCAGAATCATAAACCTCTGCAGCCCTTTCCGAGTAGGAAAGAGGAACAATATCATCTGCATCTCCATGAATCAACAGCACGTCTTTCTGATAAGCTGAAATTGCTTCGTAAATATCATAATCCAGCAGATTCTCTGCAAAGACATGCCCCACCGTCATCCACACGTGGCAAAAACTATCTGGAATATCCTCCACACTGTCAAACCTTCCTTGTGCATCGTCCACCAGCACAAAGGCGGGATATAAAAGAATTGCGCCCTGAATTTCTTCTTCGTGCGCTGCAGCAGTAATCGCCGATACCGCGCCTCCCATACTGGTTCCCATAAGGAAAATGTTGTTACTGTCCACAAATGTCTGCTCCTGCATCATATGGATTACCGCTTCCAGATCCGCCTGCTCCGTAAAAACAGACATATCCAGAGTGGAGCCATCGCTCCTGCTTCCCGGACTTCCGCCGCAAAAATCAAAGCAATAGACCACATAACCTTTCCGGGCGAGAGCCTCCGCATATTGCGCACCGACCTGATGATTTCCTCCAAATCCATGAGAGAAAATAACCGCTGGCATTTTCTCACCTGCGTCCTTCGGGATATAGAGCAGGCCGTAAATCTGATTCTCATCGCGCTGCGCATATAATTCTTTCGTTTCATATTCATAAGTAAGCGCCCCGGATACCTGCATACCCTCAGTTTCCGATACAGACGATACCTCGTTTTCTTCTTCAACTGCGCCTCTGTCGAATGATGCTTCTGGTAATATAGAGGCATCACTATTTCTGGCGCATCCACTTAAGGTCAAGGACAAAAGCGTAAACATACAAAGTATAAAATATACCCCCCTTTTCATTTTCTCCTCCTGCTATTCTTTGTTATATACTGTATACACCAGACGGATACCATTCTCTTTCAGCCTCTCTACATTTTTTAATTGAAATTCAATCGGCGTACTAAGCGGGAGAAACTCCGATCTTTCAAATACGGTTACAGAGTCCGGGGCTCCATCAGCAGCCGGAGCAAGCAACAAACTCAACTCGTCCATAACGCCCTGCTGCAAAAATGTCCAATTAATAGTACCTCCGCCACAAATCAACAGAGTTTCAATTTCAAACAGCCGGTACAGTTTTTCTGCGGCGACCCTGCAGTCCAGTTTTGCCTTACCCGCCAGTATATAAGAAACGCCTCTTTGCCGCAGATATGCTTTATATGCTGTATTTGTCTGTTCTGTAAGAATTTCAATAACATGTGCATCCGGTCTTCCGGCTTTTCGGAATGTACCTGATTCCCATCCGATTTCTCCCTCTGTATCAACGGAAATATAATAGAAATCAGTGCCCCTTTCCGCAATGAAATCCCCGTCCGGAACATCTTCCGTTATTGCGTCCAGCTCCGGTTTCCTGTATTGCGTAAATTCCTTTGTCGTCACCGTTCCATAAAGCCATGCTTCCGCGTGGAATGCCTCCCGTATCCGGGCATACTCTTCACTGGCTACACTGGCTTTTCGTGTTCCCATAAATTTCCCTGTAATCTTTCCGTCTAATGCACTCAATATATGGCAGATAACGTATGGTCTTTTCATGTGTCTTCTCCTTTCCATTCTTCAAAAAAATAAGGCAGTATTATAAAGCAGCCCTCCATTTTGGAGGGCTTATACTATTTCCTATTGACCCAACTCCCGAAGCATCGTCTCTGCCCATGCTGCTGCATTCTGCCTCATTTCTTCCATATAATCCGTTCCTTTTGACAATACAGCCTGTGATACATTAGGTTTTGAGCCTGAACCGTTCAGCAAAAAGTTCCTCGCTTAATGAAGCATATTTGTGCTATTGACTAACAATGCATTCATGTTTGCATCATCCTTTGCAGATACTCCACCATATATTCTGTGGCCGTCTCTGCATCCTGTCCTTCTAATCCATGCCCCGCACCGGGGATGATCTTTAGTTCTGCAGATGGATAAACTTCCAGTGCACGCTCTAAGGATGAGAGTGGAACAATACTGTCTGAATCCCCATGGATCAAAAGGACATCCTTATCATACGCCCCGATCACATCATAGATATCAAGATCCTGTACATCTTCAAAATATCTGCGCCCTACCGTCATCCAAAGGAAACGATAGGATTCCGGTATTTCCTCCGGACTGGGAAAGAGATTCTGCACAGTTTCCACCAGTTCAAACGCCGGATACAGCAGAATCAGTCCTTTTAGCTTTTCTCTGTTTTCTGCTGCCGTGATCCCGGATACAACTCCTCCCTGACTTGCCCCAAACAGGAAAACCTGCTCGCTGTCCACATAATCCAGGTCTCGTACCATTTCTATCACGGTCTCCAGATCTGCCTGCTCCGTTAAAACAGACATTTCCAGTGTAGAGCCGTCGCTTCGACTTCCTGTGCTTCCTCCGCCGAAATCAAAACAGTATACCACAAACCCGCGTTCCGCCAGTTTCTCTGCATACTGGATTCCATTCTGATGAGTTGCTCCATAACCATGTGCATAGATGACTACAGGCATTTGTTCTGCTTCCATCTGTGGAATATAGACCACACCATAAATCTGATTTTCATCCCCCCACGCAGATAATTCCTGTATTTCGTATTCAAAGCTATGAGTGTCCGCAATCTGCGTTCCTTCTTCTATCGTGGAACTTTCATTTCCTGCTACATGGCTGGTTCTTTCCGAACTTTGTGTACCACAGCCGCCCAGTGCAACGATCGACAACAAGAAAACAGCAAACATAACATACACTCTGCTTTTCATCCGTACACCTCCTGAAAAATTTACATCATTTCCTACTGCCCCAATTTCGAAAGTACCGACTCTGCCCATGCAGCCGCATCCTGCCTTGTTTCTTCTGTATGTGCAGAATCTCCGGCACGGGACCATCCGCTTGTATACACATCAGCACCAGAAGCCAAATCTTCTATCATTCCCATACTGCTTCCAAAACCGCTGCCTTTATGGGTAACAAACGGTATGATCGTCTTTCCACAAAAATCATTTTCTTCCAAAAAGCTCGCTACTGCCATAGGAAGCGTCCCGTCCCAGTTTGGGAATCCCAGAAATACTACATCATACTGATCCAGACTGTCCAGATTGCCTGCAAGAGATGGTCTGGATCTCAACATCATTTCCACTCCCGCCTTCAGCAGCGTACCTGTATAATTTGCAGGATATGCACGCTCCGTTATAATCGGATAAATATCTGCTCCCGTGGCTGCTGCAACTTCCTGTGCGATGATTTCTGTATTTCCAATAATTTCCTCGTTTTCCGGATTCAGGCTTGCGGAAGATACGGCATCTGTATTGTTCGTTATCTCAATTTCATTAGCTCTGGAAAAATATACCACCAATATATTCGTATCGTCTGTTCCTTCCGACAATACTGCCTGTGTTGTATTAGGATTTGTACCCGAACTGTTCATCAAAAAATAGATTCCAGCAACAATTGCAACAGCCGCAATACCTAAAATGATTATTTTTTTTCTTCTTTCCATTGTCATTTCCTCGTTCTATTTCGTTTTCTTTTTAACCAGTCTGCCATGATTGCTGCCACTCCCGCAAAAAATGCCATCATAAGCGCATTTGCCAAAAACAGAAGGAGTCCCGAATACCGCCAATACATTCCCGTATCCCGCAATATCAACCGATTGGGCATATCCAATGCAAAAAATGCCCAGATGCCGGATACTGCGGACAGGATTCCGCCAATCCCATACAAAACCTTTTTTTCTCCGGGAATCCTGATATGCATGCCTCCGTGGAAAGATACCAGGATTATTCCCCATGCCCCTGCTGCTACATGCCAGGGCCGGATTAAATATGCCTCCCGCATTCCCAACAGGGATGCAAAAACGCTCTGAGACAAATAGATTCCCGTTCCCATGGCTGCTAACATACATATCAGCGTTAAAATATTTATAATCAGCATCATATTCCGAAAACCGGAATACTTTCCTTTGGGAATATTTTGGTACCATTTCCTATTTAGGATATTGTGAACAACGAATAAAACCAAAAGGATCACTCCTGCAGCCTCATGGAACAGATTTCCGGTTGCCTGATAAGACATTACTACAATCATCAGAATTACCATCAAAACATCCAGTTTTTTTCTGCTTTTCTGTCCCATTCTTTTTTCCTCTCACTTTTTACAACTTAATTTCCATTACCCAAATTCAGATCTAACTCCGTAAGCCAACTGCCAATCTGAGAACTTCCACTGATACGGCGCTCCCCGTAGACAGCCAGACCTTCACATGAATCAAGGAAAGTCGGCATAGTTTCATCAATATCGCTGCCACCGCTGGTACAAAACGGAATGATCAGTTTGCCTGTCAGGTCATAGCTTTCCAGAAAACTGTTGATCGGAGCCGGGGTCGCATGAAACCAGACCGGATATCCGATAAAAATAATGTCATATTCTTCCATATTTTCTACCTCTGAAGAAAGTTCCGGTCTTTCCCCTCTTCTGATCTCCATGTTAGACTGTAGATACAGGCTGGAATAATCCTCCTTTGGCGCAATTTCAAATAAATCTGCTCCGATTTGGTTACTCAATGTTTCTGCAACACCTCTTGTCGTACCTGAATATGAAAAATATGTCACTAAAACATTTTTATCTTCTTTTGCTTTTAGTTCCTCTTTTAACCCATTGACTTGTTCTGCGCTCAATGATTCATCTGACAGATTTCGGAATGCTGCCGGAAAACGGAACCACTGATAAGCGCCAAACAACAGCGCCACTATAAGTACAACCACAATCATAGTAATCAGTCCACCTTTTTTCTTCATTTATCAGCACTCCTCTTAAATACATTCCATCAGAATTTCATAGATTTCGTCCCTGCTAAGCTCACGAGGATTGCATTTAATAATATTGCAGGAATCCGCCACCTGCCGCAGTACCTCCGGTGTAATCTCTACTGTGGACCCCAGCTGGCTCATTTTGGTAGGAAGCCCACACTCCTTGATAAAGTTTTCCAGGGCATCCACACCTGCTTCTGCGGTATCCACACCAAATACGACCTTTGCCAACCGGGTAAATTTGTCTGGTGCATCCTTTACGATATGACGGTAATAGGCAGGATGTATCACCGCCAGTCCCTGTCCGTGGTTACAATCCGTATATGCGCCCAACTGATGCTCAATCTGGTGTGCCTGAAAATCAGTCAAACGGCCGCATTTCAAAATACCATTTTCCGCCATAGCAGAGTCCCACATCAGGTTGCTCCGGGCCTGTATATCATTGATATTTTTCAGCAGGCGGCGCATATTGACTACCGTGTTGCGCATGATTGCAAGAGCCGCATCATCTGACACATTATCTTCATCGGAGGTGCCGAGGTAAGTTTCCATCGCATGGCTCAGTGTATCAAAAGCGCCGGAAAGCACCTGCACAGGCGGCACCGACATTGTATAAGCCGGATCAAGAACGGCAAAGGAAGCTGCGGTTCCAAAAACCGGCCCCTTCCATTTTTTCTCCTCATAGGTGATGACTGCGCCTGCGTTCATTTCCGCACCTGTGCCGGAAGCCGTCACAACCGCACCCATCGGAATCCCTGCTGCAGGGAATTTCCCTTTGCCGTACTCCATGTTCCAAATATCTTCATCCAGAGTGGCCTGTGCGGAAACCACCTTGCAGCAGTCGATGACACTGCCGCCGCCAACCGCCAAAATGAAATCCACATGATGCTCACGGGCCAGCGCCGCACCTTCCTGCACTTTGGTATAGGTGGGGTTCGACATGATGCCAGAGAAATCCACCACTTTTTTACCTGCCTGTTCAAGCAGAGTTTTCATTTCATCGTAAACGCCGTTCCTTTTTACGGAACCGCTGCCATAAGCCAACATCACGGTTTCGCCTACCTTGCCGAGCTCTGCGCCGAAAGCCTGTGCTGCGCTTCCTTCCCCGAAATAAACCTTTGTAGGATAAGAAAATATAAATTTGTTCATTGTAAGTGCCTCCTTATTGATTTTCCATTTTTTTAGATACTTCATCTATAATATTCATAGCGTTCAGACTGCGGGGATAGCCGATATAAGGCATACATTGCTCTACGACACTGTACAGCTTTTCTTTATCATTGCCCACACCAAAGTTTCCCGCCGTATGCCCGCGAAGCTGATTTTCACATCCACCCTGTGCAAGAATGAAACAGAAGGTAATCAGTTCACGCTCCTGATCGTTCAGACCATTCCGAGTATAATAATCGCCGAAGCAGTTGTCTGCCAGCCAGCGGTTGATATTTCTGCGAAGGACAGGACCATCTGTCTGACGTTTTGCCATATTGGAACCGAATAATTCTACCTGCTTGGTAAGTCCATCCTCGAATCTGGTTTTTTCATTTGTTGTCGCCTGCGGTGCAAGAGGCAGCTTGATACCATGCTGCTCCATGATCTGATTTGTTGCTACGAGGAAATCATGGGTGCGGCCAATTCCAAGATAAGCCGTAGCCTGATAAATGACCTCCTTGATTGCAATAGGATCAATGCCCGTACCCAGCGCTGCATGAAGCATATTTTGAAATTCTCCCATTCCCTGACAGCCAAGCAATGCGGAAAGAATACAGAGCATTTGCTCTTTCTCTGTCAACCTGCTCACGGCTATCGTTTCATTCTGAGAAAAATTTGCCGCAATATCTACCCATTCAGGGTCAGTATTTTGCAGAGTACTTTCTACGCCATCAAATAAATATGATGTTCTCTTTTTCACTTCATTGTTCATTTCGCAACCTCACTTTCCTATGACAACTGACAATTTGCTTCCATAATCTCACAAAGAGAAATATGCTCATTACGATAACGGGCATCAGGATTTACCTCCGGGATCGTAAGCTGAATTGCCTTTTGCGGACAGGCATGTGCACAGGCCAGACAGGTCTGGCAGTTTCCCGGAATATGCACCGCTTTTCCATCTACTACATGAATGGATGAAGAAGGGCATACCTTTTCACAGGTACCACAGCCAACACAATTTTCTGTTACCCGAAGAAGATGCTGCCATACATCCGCAGGCATCTGGCTCATGCGGTCAAGAAACTGCTGGTGAGCGGCGCGGTCTGTATCTGTAACCTCTGAAATCATATTTTTACGCTTCGCCAGATCAGAAAGAATTTTATCCATATTTTCTTCAACCTTCTTGTCTATCTTCTTCTGCTCATCCATATCAAATCCCGGCAGCCAGTTATCTACCATCAGAATTACATTAATATAGTTGACTGAAACACCACACTCATCACAGAGCTTCTTTGCCAGTTCAGCAGCACCGCCATGCCGATTTCCATAAGTCAGAATCATATAGAAATAATTTGTGTAAAAAACAGATTTTTTTAGAAATTCTTTGACCATAGTCGGCACCTCATGACCATATACAGGTGCAACAATTCCGATACGTTCTGCTGTAAACTCTAAACATTCCCGTTGCATAATCTGTGGAATACTGATTGGTTCTCTTTCTATTTGTTTCGCAATATACAGACTGTTACCTGTACCGGTAAAATAAAATACCATAGTTCTTTTCCTCCTGATTATTCTTGCGTCTCCACAAAAACAGTGATATAATTCGATTGTTGCTTCCGATTGATACTACCGATTATATTATCCGGTTGTAACAATCGGTCAAGAGGTTTTTTCAAATAATTTATGTAAATATTGTGAATTTTATAAGAACATTAAGGAGGCTGCCGCACAATGTATACCATGATGCAAGTTTGTAGGGAATTGGATATGACCTATCAGACTTTAAAATATTATTGCAACGAGGGATTGGTTCCTAATGTCAAAAGAGACAACAACAATCGCCGGGTTTTTGACGAAAAAGATGTGAAATGGATCAAAGACCTCACTTGTTTGAAAAAATGTGGTTTAAGCATTCAGGAAATGAAAGAATATCTGGAACTATGCCTACAGGGAGAATCTACCATTATTTTAAGGAAAGAAATGCTGGCAAAAAAGCAGGAGGCACTGCTTGTTTCCATTAAAGAACTTGAAGACAGTGTTGCCTATATCGACTGGAAACAGAATTTCTACGACGAAGTGCTTTCCGGCCAGCGTCCTTATATCAGCAATCTGATTCGAACAGAAGAATAAAAGCTCCGAGGTATAAACCAACAGGGCCATGCGAATTAAGTCAAAAATACCCTGCGACTTACGCCGCAGGGTCCTTAATATTTTTACAGCCATACAACCGATACACGTCCACCATTATCAATGAGTAAACATTTCCTTCCATCAAATGTATAACTTCCATCCACATTCCTAATCATTGGTTTTGCTGCTGCCATACCAGATTCAACCTAAGCATCATTTACAGCTGTCTTGGCAAAACCTCCGAAAATTTCATTAACCAGTTCGCAAACAGCCTGCATACAGCTTCTTCTCTGTTCTACACATCCGCAATATTTTAACTTTCTGTCAACATTTATACGATTGTGTAGCGTCCATCCCTGCGTTTTGGTGCTCTGGCTTCTTTGGAAGGATAGCCGAGAGTTATAAGCGCAACCAAGGGGCCCTTGCCTGGAGCAAAGAGATCTCGAAGCTCATTTCCAACCTCAGCCTCTACAGGAGCGGTAAGCCAGCAGGTTCCCAGTCCCTTATCCCTTGCGGCTAATAACATATTTTCAAGGGCAGCGCCGATACTTAAATTAATCATATCCGCCGTATTTTCATAATCCGGCTTGAACTGAAATGCCAGAATATAGACCGGAGCACCGCCAAGCTTTTTTATGAAATGGGTCGTCTCTTCAACAACTGCCGGCGCATTAGAAAACCGCGCCCTGAGTGAAGGTTCGATTTTAACAGAAACCCTTTCCATAATGTCATTCAGCATTGCCAGATTTTCTTTACTCTGAACAGCCACAAAATACCACGGCTGCAAATTCACACCGGAAGGTGCCCATGTGGCCGCTTCTAAAATTTCTTTTAAATCCTCCGGATCAACTGGCTGATCCAGATAAGACCGGATACTTCGGCGATTAAGAATTGTTTCGTATGTATTCAAAAAAACCACCCTTCACTGATTAAATTAATATTCCTTCAGCAAATGATTAGCAATGACCACTCTCTGAATTTCATTTGTTCCTTCAAATATCTGATAGATTTTTGCATCACGCATAAGTTTTTCTACCGGATATTCCCTGCTGTAGCCATAGCCGCCAAAAATCTGAATAGCTTCAGAAGTTACTTTCATAGCCACATCGCCGCCATAAGCTTTAGCAATGGCGGATTCCTTACCATAAGGCCGTCCCATCTCCATCAGCGTACAGGCGTGTGCCACCATCTGACGGGCTGTTTCAATCTGGATTTCCATATCGGCCAGTTTAAAAGCAATGGCCTGATTGTTGACGATCGGTTTGCCGAACTGAATGCGCTCTTTCCCATAAGCAATGGCTTCTTCCATAGCTCTCTGAGCAATTCCTACCGCCATACAGCCGATAAATGTACGACTGACATCCAATGTCTGCATAGCAATCTTGAAACCTTCGCCTTCTTTTCCGAGAAGGTTTTCCGCAGGAATACGACAGTCATCAAAAACAAGGTCACAGGTTCTGGAACCACGGATTCCCATCTTATCCTCATGTTTACCATATGTAAATCCCGGTGTGCCGTCTTCTACAAGAAAAGCACTCATACCTTTGATTCCTTTGCTCTTATCTGTCATCGCAGTAACCACGTAAATACCAGCCACGCCACCGTTGGTGATAAAGCATTTCCGACCATTCAGCACATAGCTGTCACCGTCTTTTTTTGCAGTCGTTCTTCCGGCTGCCGCATCTGAACCGGCCTGAGGCTCTGTCAGAGCAAAGCCGCTGAATTTTCCGGAAGTAATCGTATCACAGAATTTCTTTTTCTGCGCTTCTGTTCCAGCCATAAATACAGATTTTAAGCCAATGTTGCTGACGGAAAATGTCAGTGCAAAACCGGCATCGGCTTTAGCCATTTCCTCCAAAATCGCAGCTATGGACAATTTATCCAGGCCAAGACCACCGTAGGCTTCTGGTATATCCAGCATATGAAGCTGCATTTCCATGGCCTTATCGTAGATTTCCTTCGGCCATTCTCCGGTACGGTCATATTCCTTCGCCTGTTCTCTTACCTCATGATCACAAAATTCACGAACCGCTTCAATTAATTCTTCTGTTTCCTCTGAACAAATATATCCCATATCAATCTCTCCTTTTTCTTCTTTTGGTTTATAGTTCTATTTTCAGTCTTCATACTTTTCTGCAAAATTGGAGGCTCCGCAACTGGTGCAAATTGCGAAGCCTCTACAACTATAAAGGAAGTTTTTGTTTCTGCTTTCGCAGAATATGAATTTTTATTAATGGATTTTAGTCTACCAACATATTTTTATAATTTTTTTGTTGCCATGATTTTGGCCTGACCATCGACAACAACCGTACCGTCCTGAATCGCTACAACGGTTTTCATGGTTAAAATTTTACGCTTCTCGTCCATGTCTATAATTTCAGCCGTTGCTGTAATCGTATCACCTACATGAACTGGCGCTGTAAATTTGAGATTCTGCTCCAGGAAAATAGCATCCGCTCCAGGAAGCGCCATGCCCAATACGGTAGATATAAAGGAGGCGGTCAACATACCGTGAGCAATCTGACTTCCGAACCGAGTGGTTTTTGCATATTCCGCATTGACATGTACCGGATTAAAATCACCGATAATGCCTGCAAAATTGTAAATATCCGAAGCTAAAATTGTTTTACTGAAAGAGGCTTTCTGTCCAACAGATAATTCCTGGATAGCGTAGCCGCTCATGTTAATACTGTTAGAATCTAACATACTCATAAAATCACCTGTCCTATTCTTCAAAACTCAAGTGCATCAAAGCGTCTGTAAAGATTTTCTCATCCATGATCTTAACTTCATCATCCATGATCGGTGTAAATTCCATCTTATCGAGAATATCCTTCTGTAAATCTACACCCGGTGCAATTTCAAGAAGTTTCATACCGCCTGGAACCAGAGTAAACAGGGCACGTTCTGTAATATAATAAACTGTCTGTCCGGTTTCCACACCGTATTCACCCGAATATGTAATTTGTTCTACGGCTTTTTTAAATTTAATATTCGGTGCATCTTCGATAATATTTAATTTTCCGTCTTTAATTTCACATTTCATCTTACCGGCTGTAAAGGTTCCACAGAAACCAACAACCTTAGCGTTCTGAGTAATATTGATGAATCCGCCAGGGCCAACCATACGTCCGCCAAATTTGGATACATTAACGTTACCTTTTTCATCAACCTCTGCCAGACCGAGGAAGGCCATATCCAGGCCGCCGCCGTCATAGAAGTCAAAGGTATCCGGCTGTTTCATAATAGATTCCGGATTCACTGTACCGCCGATACCCATACCACCGGTCGGCACACCGCCAAGGACACCGGACTCAATGGACAACATGATCTGATCGGAAACTCCTTCTTCACCGGCCACAGCCGCGATTGCTTCCGCAACACCGATACCCAGGTTAACAACAGCGCCCTTCTTTAAAAGCATTGCGCCACGGCGTCCGCAGATTTTACGCGGATTTAATGGCATTGGTTCGATAGCGTCCATCGGAATATAAATCTCTCCTGTCAGTTCCGGACGATAATCCGGGCTCATGAAGGACTGGCAATGATTTTCCGGTTTTGCCTCAACGATATAATCAACCATAAAGGATGGAATCTTAATATCTTTAACAGGCAGACAACCTTTCTGTACCACTTTTTCAACCTGAACGATAACAATACCGCCACTGTTTCTTGTAGCCATAGCCATTTCAAGCTGATCTCCATGGAGACCTTCTTTAACCATTGTAACGTTACCAGCTTCATCTGCATAGGTTCCGCGGATAAAGCAGATATCCAATGGAACGGATTTATAGAACAAATAATCCTTTCCATCTACCTGAAGCAGCTGTACCACGTCATAACCGGACTGACGGGCTGCATCATTTCCTTTACATGCCTCAACTCGTGGGTCTGCATAGGTCTTCAGACCAACATGAGTAATGAGACCCGGTTTATTTCCTGCCGTTGCTCTTAAAATATGACTGCATACACCCTGTGGAAGAATAAAGCATTCTACTTTATTATCCATGCAAAGCTGTCCAAGCTTTGGAGCCAGACCCACATGGGCGCAAACAAGACGCTTAATTAACCCCTCATGTCCCATATGGTTCATACCACGGTCTTTTCCATCACCGATACCGGCACCGTGGAATACAGTCAGGTTTTTCGGTTCACCTGTTTCTGTATATCTTTTTTCAAGAGCGATCAATAATTCTTCCGGAGTTCCGAAGCCAACAAAACCGCCCATACCCAGACTCATGCCATCCTTTAATAAAGATGCGGCAAATTCAGGTGTTACTACTTTGCTCATAACTAATACCTCCTATTTGATGGCGAGCCCAAACGGACTCGCCAATTGTTATTTTTTTCTTCCTTATGGCAGCATTGGGAATAATTCAAACAAAACAATGGCCAATGCACATGAAACAAACGGAAGAACTACAGTTAGCCAGAATAATGGCATATATGCATCTTTATGAGTCTCACCGCAAAGATTCAATAATGTTACAATATATCCATTATGTGGCACAGAATCCAGAGCACCGGATGCAATGGCTGCAACTCTGTGCAATGCTGCAGGTACTACACCCATTTCCACATATGTAGGTCCTACCAGCGGAATAGCAATACCAAGGCCGCCGGAAGCAGAACCGGTCAAACCACAGATAATGGTTACAGCAAGCGCTGCACTAACCAGGGCCGGTCCAGGAATGCTCAATAAAACATCCAGGATTGACTGGAACAATGGAATTGTTTTTACAACAGCTCCAAAACCTACAACAGCACTCGTATTTGCAATGGCACTGATAGCCGATGTGGCACCTCCTGCAAATGTATCCGGGATCATCTTTGGTTTGTAAGTTTTATTCAACAGAATAACACCGATTACAATACCAATGAAAATAGCGACTGCAGCCGGAAGTTTGAGAAGGTTCATTAAAACGATGGTAGCAACTAAAGGTATAAAAGAAAGGAATACATTCGGCATTTCATCTTCACTTAACTGTACCATTTCTTCACCTTCTCTGGCTACGAAATGTCCACCCTTGGCAACTTCATTTTTTATCATCTTATTGAGCCAGAGATAGCCCACGATAAACATGAAAACACCAACAATAAGACCAACAACCGCACCAGACATGGTGGATGTTCCCAAAGTCTGACCAGGAATGATATTCTGAATCTGCGGAGTACCCGGACAAGTCATGGCAAAAGTAACGGAACCAAAGCCAATAACGCCCGGAAGCATTTTTCTTGGCAAATCTGCTTCCTTAAACAAACTGATAGCAATTGGGTAAATGGTAAAGCCAACAACGAATACGCTGACACCGCCATATGCCAATACAAAACAGCTTATAACAATAGCAAGTACAGCCTTGGAAGCTCCAAGCTTTTTAACAATCCAGTTGGCAATAGCATCTGCCGCATGGCTGTCATTCATAAACTTACCGAACAGGGCTCCTGCCAGGAATACCAGAAAGTTACTTGTAATAAACGATGTAAATCCCGGCATATAACTTTCTGCTAATACGGTATAAATATTCATACCGCTTGTAATTGCAAGAATGGATGAGCAGATTAATCCGATTGCAAGAACATGAATTCCTTTCATCGCCAGGAATACCAAAAGGAACATGGCAAGAATTAACCCAACAACACTTAACACATTCATATTTTATTTTCTCCTTTGATTTTTTCTTTTTGAATCCCCTTAATAATTATTTCACGCCAATGGCTCTGGAAATGACCATCTTCTGAGCTTCGGATGTTCCTTCGTAGATTTCTGTGATTTTTGCATCACGCATCATACGTTCCATCGGATATTCTCTGGTATAACCATAACCACCGGAAAGCTGTACACATTCACGGGTAACAAGGTTTGCCACATCCGAATTGTAAAGCTTCGCCATCGCTGCTTCTTTGCCATATGGAAGGCCTGCATCTTTCAGCATTGCACACCGCCATACAAGCATACGACCTGCATCGACCTTTGTCTGGAGTTCTGCCAGTTTGAACTGGGTATTCTGGAACTGGGAAATACGTTTTCCAAACTGTTTACGTTCTTTAACGTATTTAATAGTCTCATCGATTGCTCCCTGGGCAATACCAAGAGCCTGTGTAGCAATACCCATACGTCCTGAATCCAGGCTGGCCAACGCCATCTTTAAGCCCTGTCCTTCTTTTCCAAGAATGTCATTCTTATTGACACGTACATTTTTAAGGATCAATTCACAGGTTGCTGAACCGCGGATACCCATCTTCTTTTCATGTTTACCAACAGAAAATCCCGGTGCATCCTTATGAACGATAAATGCGGTCATTCCGTTATTACCTTTGGAACGATCTGTCACAGCAATGATGATGTACCATTCTGCCTGTCCGGCCGTTGTGATGAACATTTTTGTTCCATTCAGGATATAATCATCGCCATCTTTCACAGCTACTGTCTGTACATTAGATGCATCCGTACCTACACCAGGCTCTGTCAGGGCAAAACATACCAATTTATCTGTAAAAGCAGCCTTCTGATATTTTTCTTTCTGTTCTGGTGTGCCATATTTAGCAAACAGTCCCATACCAAGACCGGCCTGTACAGAATAAATAACACCTGTTGTTGCGCACACTTTTGCGATTTCTTCAAGGGCAATGACATACGCCATGCTGTCGCCGCCTTCACCATATTCAGATTCCGGATAGGCTGCGCCGAAGAAACCATATTTAAACATTTTAGGAATCGTTTCTACTGGAAATCTTTCTTCTTCATCCAGTGTTGCTGCCAAAGGTTTTACTTCCTTTTCAGCAAACTCTTTCGCTAATTGACGTACAAGTCTGTGTTCCGGTTTTAATAATGCATACATTCCTATTTTCCCTCCTTGTACTCTTTGATCGCTTCCGCTAATTTCGGAAGTAAGGTATCCACATTTCCAACAACACCGAGATCTGCAATATCAAAGATCGGTGCGCCATCGTTCTTATCAACAGCTACAATATATTCAGCACCCTCCATACCGGCTACGTGCTGGATAGCGCCGGAAATACCACAGGCTAAATACAGATCCGGACGTACAGTCTTACCGGTCTGTCCTACCTGGCATTCATGGTCGATCCATCCTGCATCGACAGCGCCACGGGAACCGGATACAACACCTCCAAGAACCTCTGCGAGAGGATTTAACAGAGCGTTAAAGTTTTCTGCATCATTCATGCCGCGGCCGCCGGAAACAAGAATTTTAGCTTCTGTAATATCAGCCACTGCTTTTTCTTCTTTAATCACTTCAACCAGTTCTACCGGCATATCAGCTGCACTGAATTCCACTTTCAATTCTTCAATTTCACCTGTACGTGTATTGTCTGCCGTAAGAGCTTTCATAACCCCCGGACGAACAGTTGCCATCTGAGGACGGTGATTTTCACACACGATGGTTGCCATGATATTTCCGCCGAAGGCCGGACGGGTCATCAAAAGATTTCTGCTGGCTTCATCAATAGCAAGCCCGGTACAGTCTGCTGTCAAACCGGTATGTATTCTTGCGGATACACGCGGTGCAAGGTCACGGCCAATGGCTGTGGCACCAATCAAAAAGATCTCCGGTTCTTTTGCTTTGATAACTTCAACTACAGCTTTTGTATAGGCTTCTGTTGTATATTCCGCAAGCATTTCATCCTGTACGAGCACAACCCCGTCAGCGCCTGCTGCAACCAGGCTGTCAGCCTTGGTCTCCATTCCCTGTCCAACAAGAACCGCATATACTTTTTCATCTAATGTATCGGCAAGCTCTCTTGCCTTTCCTACTAATTCATAAGCAACCTTCTGGATGTTTCCGTCGCGCTGCTCTGCAAATACATATACATTTTTGCTCATCGAATTCATCCTCCCTTAAATCAAATGCTTTTCAGCAAGTCTGCTTACGATAATGGATACTGCTTCATCTTCAGGAACATTGATCTTTTCACCGGCACCCTTTGCCTGTTTTGTAAAGGATTTACGAACCCGTGTCGGTGAGCCTTTAAGACCGATATTGGCCATATCTACAGTGTCTTTCATATCTTCAAGACCCCATACCTGAACATCCTTTTTATAAGCTCTGAAGATACCGCCGATGGACATGTATCTGGATTCATTCAATTCGGAAAGACAGGTCAGAAGGCACGGAAGTTTCGCACGCAGAAGATGGCTTCTGTCTTCAAATTTACGCTTAACAAGAAGTGTTCCGTCCTCAACTTTAATGTCTTCAACATAACTGATCTGAGGGATGCCAAGGTGTTCCGCAATCTGTGGTCCGACCTGAGCTGTATCCCCGTCAATCGCCTGGCGGCCTGTAATAATCAGATCATAATCCAGTTTTTTAAGTGCTGCGGCGATTGTGGAAGAAGTTGCCCATGTATCCGCACCGCCAAATGCACGATCGCTGATAAGAATTGCATCATCAGCGCCCATAGCTAACGCTTCTCTCAAAGCCACATCTGCCTGGGCCGGCCCCATGGATACGATTGTTACTGTACCTCCAACCTCTTCTTTGATCCGAAGTGCCGCTTCGATACCGGCCTTATCATCCGGGTTAATGATACTTGGAACCCCATCACGGATCAAAGTGTTTGTAACTGGGTCCAAACGGACTTCTGTTGTGTCCGGAACCTGTTTTACACATACAACAATTTTCATCTTTTAATTTCCTTTCTTCTTTTTATTTGTACTTCCAAATTCAAAAATGACTTTTGCCATTTCCGGAAGTTTTTCTCATTAATACAATTCTATTTAAAATTTGCAGGCCGTTTTTCAAGAAAAGCTGTCATTCCTTCACGCTGATCCTCCGTTGTAAAGGCAACAGCAAACAGGGCTGCCTCATGTTCGATTCCCTTCTTTAATTCCATCTCCATGCCTTCATTCATAGCTTTCTTACCCAAAGCAATAGCTGACATGCTGTTTTTACAGATTTGAGACGCCAGCTCTTCTGCTTTTGCCAGCGGATTTTCATCAACCACATAATTTACAAGGCCAATTTCCTTGGCTTCATCCGCATGAACCTTTCTTGCTGTGGCAAGCATCTCCTTGGCAATACCGGTACCGACCAGTCTCGGCAATCTCTGTGTTCCGGCAAATCCCGGAAATACTCCCAAAGTAACTTCCGGAATACCAATCTGAGATTTTGCGGAAGCAACACGAATATCACAGGCCAGTGCCAGCTCACAGCCTCCACCCAGAGCAAAACCATCAATGGCCGCAATAACAATTTTGGGCAGATCTTGAACTTTGTTATAGGTGGTCTGACCTAATCTTGCATAATCATAGGCCTCAACCGCCGTCATATTCTGCATGGCAGAAATATCTGCTCCAGCCACAAAGGCTTTTCCGCCAGCCCCGGTAATAATAACAACCTTTGCATTATCATCCTCTGCCATCATATCCAGAGCCTCGGACAGTTCGGTTAGTGCTTCCACATTGAGAGCATTCAGCGCCTTTGGACGATTAATCGTAATATAACCAATCCCATTCTTTGTTTCATAAATCAATGTGTTAAATGCCATAGATTTCCCTCCCCAAAAAACTGCTTTACTTTTTTGTATAACAGTTTAAACTTTGTAATACATTTAAAATGTAATTTGTTTTTTATGATTATAAATATAACAGTTTGTTAAGCAGATGTCAATGATTAATTATATTTTTTGTTGTATTTTTTGCATTTATTTTTTTGTTTATAATTTCGCCCAACCTATTCTCCAATTATCTGTTATATTTTTTACATATCTGTTATATTGCTAATGTTTTTTCTTGTATTTTTTTATATTATTTTATATAATAATTTTATATATCAGCATATTTAAAGGAGATTCCTCATGGCAAAAAAACAGGATTATATTTTAAACTATATAAAGCATCTGGAAACGGGTACGAAAATTTCCATAAGAAGCCTGGCAGACACACTCTCTGTAAGTGAAGGTACCGCATATAAAGCAATCAAAAAAGCCGAAGAGTTAAATATGGTCCATACCCGCCCCCGGGCAGGTACAGTCCGCATTGCTGATGAAACACAACCAGAGAAAAAACTCTTTTCTCTCCGCGAACTGATTCATCAACTTAGTCCTTCAATAATCACCGGAAAAGAAAATGATGAGCCCATTGAGGCCATCATTATCGGTGATGGAAGTATTGACCAGCTCTATCAGGATGCATCAAAAACCTCCGGAGAGAAATTGTGTATCGTCGGTGACCGTCCGGATATTCAGTCTGCCGCTCTCTCGCTCCACATGCATTTGCTTATTACCGGAGGTGCCAGCATTCAACAAAATATTCTTACCTCGGCTCTACAGAAAAATCTGTGCATTATGTCTTCGCTTCAAAGCAGCAGCCATATTTTGGGATTACTGGAGAAGCTGGATACTCATAAACAGCCAGAAGCGGGCACAGACCTGGTCAGTGACTGGATGCAACCGCCTCAATACCTTTATTACAATGATATTGCCTCTGACTGGTACCGTACCTATGCTCCCATCTTTCATTTAAACGACAGCTATGCAGTTGTGGATGATGATTTGAATATTTGTGGTCTGCTCAGTGCAGCTTCGGCACTCAGCGCCTCCCCGACGGAACGAATATCAAACTTGTACGACCAGAATTCGGAAATCCTGCGGCTTACTGTACCTAAAGATATAACCATGCATAGTCTGGCCGAAAAAATGATTGCAGAAAATTCAGAAATTGCTTTCGCTGCAGAAAACGGAAAACTGCAGGGTATTATCACGGCCAATGACGTCCTGAGATTTTATCGAACAACATATGATAACAAAACTACCTTACCTGCAGCCTCATCGGAAATTCTGAATTCGGACGATACAAACAAAAAATGGACCTGGCTAGTTCACTTACCAGCTTCCATTACCTCCACAGACCACTTTTTATCTGAAAATGAATTTTCAATCATACTGGATGCGATTTCCTATCCTATCCACAAAATTTTCGGCTCTTCCTATTATCGGTTAAAGGACGGCGTCTTCTATAGATTTTGTGACGTGTCTTCCTCCAGCCGCTGCGAACTGGATTGTATTGTCGTCAATCAGTCCGAAAATTCCTGTACGATTGAGGTTGAAATACGCAGTGATTCCATTTGTTGCGCCAAATATATATTAAATTATTTTTTGTCACCAAAAACCTCAGACGCATTTTAAACAATAAAGGAGAAGACCTATGTATGATTTCACTCAGGAACAATTAGATTTTAGAAAGAATATTAGAGAATTCGTTGACAAAGAAATATTACCCCAGGCTCAACGTATAGATATATCATCAAAATTCCCATACCAGATTATTAAGCGCTGTGGAGAACTCGGCTTTCTGGACCATCTGTTTTCTTCAGAAACTAATTACTCAAATATGGAAGTCACACGTGGCGTCATTTTTTTAGAGGAAATTTCGCGGGGTCTTGGATCCCTCGGTCTTATCCTGTGTCCCCACTTTCAGGGGACAACGCTTTTATCCACAGCCGCATCAGAAAGCCTCAGGACCGAGCTCATAAAACAGGTATATACCGGCGAAAAACTTTTTGCTTATGCTATCAGTGAGGCCAGCGGAGGAACAAACGCTCTGGATATTGCAACTATTGCCGTGCGTGACGGAGCTGAATGGGTTATCAACGGAACTAAGTGCTGGATTACTAATGCCGGAATTGCCGATGGATATTTTATCAGCGCCCGGACGGCCTCTTCTTCTCAAAGGCGCAGCATAAGTTTTTTTTATATTGACAGTTCAGATATTGGCGTTATTCACCGGGAACGTAATAAAATGATCGGATGCAATAATTCTGTCATGGGAACCGTACAATTTAAAGATTGCCGTATTCCGGCCAACCGTTTGATTGGTATTGAAAACGAAGGCTATACTCTGATGAAGGATACTCTGAATCAGGGCCGTCTTGGTATTTCTGCCGTGGCTACAGGGATTGCTCAACGCGCTCTGGAATTAGCCATAACATTTTCCGGAAACAGAAAATATTATGGTCGAAAACTGTCTTCGAATCAGGGAATTGCCTTTCCTATTGCAGAAATGTACGCACACATATCTGCTCTGAAAAATACGCTCTACCACACAGCATCCCTGTGTGAAAACAGAAAGCCTTATTCTGTAGAAGTATCCGCTTTAAAAATTCTAGCCAACGAGGTATGCAGTCAGGTGTGCCAACAGGCTCAAGAAATTCACGGAGCCTATGGCCTGTCCAAGGACTCGGAAATCGAACGCTGCCTTCGTGATTCCTATATGATGACCACAGCCGAGGGAACCACACAAGCTTGTAAAATCGCTGTTTCTTCCGCTCTTTCCAATCAACCTTTAGAACAATATTTTTAACATGTTAAAGCCCCTGTGACTGATAACAGTCACAGGGGCTTTAATCTAGAGAGCTACTATATGTCAGGAGTATTTATTTATCACCAAATTCACGAATAATCTGAGCAAACTCCGGAATCTTTACTTCATTCGGTGTATTGTGAACACAATCTTCCATCGGATAACGGGTTGCATCCGGAATATTTTCGCAAAGATATTCTGCTGTGCCCAAATCATAAATCGAGCCAGGTACTGCATGAACAATTGCCGCAGGAACTGTAATATCTTTTAACACGCCGCGGAAATCTGCTTCTCCCATGCTTTTCCAATATTCTCTGTAAGTGGCCCATTTTTCTTTCGGGAGATAGACAATGGCGTCACTAGTAACCTCCGGAATTCCAAAAGAAGCCGCATAATCATCCAACTGTTTCTGCATCTCCTCTGTAAAAATGTAGTCCCTTACTTCGTCGGCTGTATGTGGGAAAGATGCCTGACATGTAAAGTAACGATTAAATGCCGGATAATCGGTCTGCATCAGTTCAAGGTCCACTTTAAGACGGTCTGCCGTATAGTGGCCCTGAAGCAATCCATGATGCCATGTTTCATCGTTGACAAGCTTCGGCGTCATATCGCCGATCATAACCTTCGCCAGATGTTCACATCCAAACTGTTCCACATAAGAAAATACAATATGCCCGCCCATAGAATACCCAAGGATAATGATATCTTCAAGTCCCAGATATTCAATTAATTCTTTGACATCACGGGCAGCCTGTGCTGTTCCCAACTGTCCTGTTGCCGGTGTTCCTTTATGTATACCGTCGTAAGGGGCAAAACCTCTGTGTGTCATAGACACGCAATGGAATTTATCCTGCAATAGTGAAAACAACTGACACGGAAAATCTGCTGCACATCCAAATCCCGGAACATACATAAAGACCTGGCCTTCGCCTCCCATATCGATATATTCCATTTCAGTCCCATCTGATAATGTAAAATATTTAAAAAGCTCCTCCATTTTTCTCCTCCTCCATTTTTCTCTGCTATATTTACGCATAAAAATATATCAGTTTTTGTTTTCATGTCATGTTTTTTGTATTTATAATATATCAGATTCGTATTCTTATGTCAATTAAGTTCTTTCAATTTTTATATTTTTTGTTATATATTTTAAAATCTGTACTATTTTTCAAAATAACTGTTATATTTCAAAAAATGGAGGCTCGCAACTGGTGCAAATTGCGAAGCCCCCACTTATCATAAAGGAAGTTTTTGATTCCGCCTCTGCGGAACATGAATTTTATTAATGGATTTTAAGTTATAATTTTTTTGTTGCCATGATTTTGGCTTCACCATCGACAACAATCGTACCGTCCTGAATCGCAACAACGGTTTTCATGGTCATAATTTTGCGTTTTTCATCCATGGCTATGATTTCAGCAGTTGCCGTAATCGTATCGCCTATATGAACAGGTGCTGTAAATTTAAGATTCTGCTCCAGAAAAATCGCATCTGCCCCAGGAAGTGCCATTCCCAATACGGTGGATATAAAGGAGGCTGTCAGCATACCATGGGCAATCTGTCCGCCAAAACGGGTAGTCTTTGCATATTCCGCATTGACATGGACCGGATTAAAGTCACCGATAATACCTGCGAAATTATATATATCTGCAGCTAAAATTGTTTTACTAAAAGATGCTTTCTGTCCAATGGATAACTCCTGGATAGCATAGCCACTCATATTAATGCTGTCCGAATCCAGCATACTCATAAAATCACCAATCCTATTCTTCAAAGCTCAGATGCATCAAAGCGTCCGTGAAAATTCTTTCATCCATAACTTTGACATCCTTCATAATCGGTGTAAATTCCATTTTATCAAGAATGTGTTTCTGTAAATCAACCCCCGGAGCGATTTCAACAAGCTCAATACCTTCCGGAACCAGTTTGAAAAGTGCACGTTCAGTGATATAATAAACCGTCTGACCAGTTTCTACACCATATTCCCCTGAATATGTAACCTGTTCTACAGCTTTCTTGAATTTGATACCTGGTGCATCTTCGATAATATTTAATTTACCATCTTTAATTTCACATTTCATCTTACCGGCTGTAAATGTTCCACAGAAACCTACAATCTTAGCATTCTGAGTAATATTGATAAATCCACCAGGACCTACCATACGTCCTCCGAATTTAGATACATTGACATTACCTCTTTCATCGATTTCTGCGGAGCCCAGGAAGGCCATATCAAGACCGCCGCCATCGTAGAAATCAAAGGTATCCGGCTGTTTTACGATTGATTCCGGATTTACTGTACCTCCAATGCCGACACCGCCGGTCGGAACACCGCCGAGTACACCAGACTCGATGGATAATGTAATCTGATCCGAAACCCCTTCTTCGCCAGCTACAGCTGCAATGGCTTCTGGTACACCAATACCGAGATTAACAACAGCGCCTTTCTTTAAGAGCATCGCTCCGCGGCGTCCACAAATTTTTCTTGGATTTAAAGCCATTGGTTCGATGGCATCCATTGGGATATAGATTTCTCCCGTAAGCTCCGGACGATATTCCGGTCCCATAAAGGACTGCCAATGATTTTCAGGTTTGCCTTCAACCACATAGTCCACCATAAAGGATGGAATCTTGATATCTTTGACTGGCAATGTACCCTTCTGTACCATCTTTTCAACCTGAACAACAACAATACCGCCGCTGTTTCTTGTAGCCATAGCCATTTCAAGCTGATCTCCGTGAAGACCTTCTTTGACCATGGAAACATTACCCGCTTCATCTGCATAAGTACCACGGATAAAGCAGATATCCAGCGGTACAGATTTATAGAACATATAATCTTTTCCATCAATATTGACTAACTGAACGACTTCATGTCCACAGTTTCTTGCAGCATCATTTCCTTTACAGGCTTCTTTTCTTGGGTCTGCATAGGTTTTCAAACCAACATGGGTAATAAGTCCTGGTTTTCTTCCGGCTGTTGCTCTCAAAATATGACTGCACACACCCTGCGGAAGGATAAAGCATTCAATCTTATTATCCACACAGAGCTGGCCAACCTTCGGAGCCAGTCCTACATGAGCACAGATGAGACGTTTAATCAAGCCATCGTGACCCATATGATTCATACCTCTGTCTTTTCCATCACCAATACCGGCGCCATGGAAGACCGTCAAATCTTTTGGTTCTCCGGTTTCTGTATATCTTTTTTCAATAGCGATCAATAATTCCTCCGGCGTACCGAAACCGACGAACCCGCCCATTCCAACGGTCATACCATCTTTGATTAATGATGCAGCGTAATCCGCTGTAACTAATTTACTCATAATACACTTCTCCTTTTCAATTTAAAACTACGGCAGCATTGGGAACATCTGGAACAATGCAATAGCGATTGCACAGGCAACAAATGGTAAAACGACCGTCAGCCAGAACAATGGCATATATGCGTCCTTATGTGTCTCGCCGCAGAGATTCAGTAAAGTTACGATATAACCGTTATGAGGTACAGAGTCCAGACCTCCGGAAGCAATAGAAGCTACACGGTGAAGTGCTGCTGGAACAACACCCATTTCAACATAAACTGGTCCAATTAATGGAATAGAAATACCCAAACCACCAGAAGCAGAACCTGTCAGACCACAGATTACTGTAACAGCGATTGCTGCACCAACCAACGGCGGACCAGGAATATGCATCATAGCATCAAGAATCGTCTCGAATAACGGAATAACTTTAACAACAGAACCAAAACCTACAACCGCACTGGTATTGGCAATTGCTGAAATTGCGGATGTGGCACCGCCAGCAAATGTACCGCCAATCATACTTGGTTTATATGTTTTGTTCATTAAGATAGCACCGACAACAATGCCGATCAAAATAGAAACGGCTGCCGGAACTTTGAATACATTTAACAGAACAATCGTTACAACCAATGGTACGAAAGAGAAAAATACATTTGGCAGTTCGTCTTCGCTCAATACTGCATTTTCTTCGCCTTCTTTTGAAGTAAAGTGACCGCCGGCCGCCTTTTCTTTCTTAACCATAGTATTCAGCATGATCATACCAACGATGAACATGAATACACCAACAATAAGACCAATCGTAGCACCAGCCATCGTTGTCGTACCCAGTGTCTGTGTCGGAATAATATTCTGAATCTGCGGTGTACCTGGACAGGTCATGGCAAAAGTGATAGAACCAAAACCGATGGCTGCCGGTAAAAACTTTCTTGGAATATCTGCTTCTTTATACATACTGACAGCGATAGGGAAAATTGTAAAACCAACAACGTAAACACTAACACCGCCATAAGCCAGTACGAAACAGCAAAGTACGGTCGCAAGAACAGCCTTGGATGCACCAATCTTCTTAACGATCCAATTGGCGATCGCATCAGCCGCATGGCTGTCATTCATAAACTTACCGAATAAGGCTCCAGCCAAGAATACTAAAAAGTTGGCTGAAATGAAATTCGCGAATCCTGGCATATAAGCCTCGGTCAATACAGTGTACACATTTAATCCACTGGTTACGCACAATACAGCCGAACAAATAAGTGCGATTGCCAGAACATGGACACCCTTCATTGCCAATACTACCAGAAGGACCATGGCAACAATCAATCCAATAACACTTAACATTTGCATATTACATCTTCTCCTTTGATTTTTTCTCCCTTAAATTCCCTTGCAATATCCCCTTTAAACACACTACTATTTTACGCCGATGGCTCTGGAGATAACCATCTTCTGAGCTTCCGAAGTGCCCTCGTAAATTTCTGTAATCTTTGCATCACGCATCATACGCTCCATCGGATATTCTCTTGTATAACCATAACCGCCGGAAAGCTGTACACATTCACGGGTAACAAGGTTTGCCACATCCGAATTGTAAAGCTTCGCCATCGCCGCTTCTTTACCATATGGAAGGCCTGCATCTTTCAGCATTGCACACCGCCATACAAGCATCCGTCCGGCATCGACTTTTGTCTGAAGCTCAGCCAGTTTGAACTGAGTGTTCTGGAACTGGGAAATACGTTTTCCAAACTGTTTACGTTCCTTGACATATTTAATTGTTTCATCAATCGCTCCCTGGGCAATACCAAGGGCCTGTGTCGCAATACCCA
>Ga0129308_1001316_pt1 | contig 26803 bp, 26 predicted proteins | sample L827metagenome_FD_94440 | JGI IMG/M metagenome (GOLD analysis project Ga0129308, IMG submission 94440) | Ring-tailed lemur group fecal microbial communities from Wisconsin, USA - L827 metagenome | ecosystem: Host-associated > Mammals > Digestive system > Large intestine > Fecal | place: USA...
GGCTGCATCCTGCTGCTGTCCATCCTGGTCCTGGTGGTCCTGCGGTGCATCTGGGTGGGCCGCCACGCCAGCTCCCCCTTCTCCGCCTATGTCTGCATGGGCATGGCTGGAATGCTCATGGCTCAGATCGTACTGAATGTGGGCATGTGCTTGTATGTCCTGCCCGTCATGGGTTTGACCCTCCCCTTCATCAGCTACGGCGGCTCCTCCATCATTACCCTGTTTGCCGCCATGGGCATCGTATCCAGTGTAAAGGCAAAGGCCCTGCCCAGCTGGTTGAGAGATCGAAGCATGGTCTGATTTTTTTGAGAAAAGCGTGGCTCCTACCCGGAGCCACGCTTTTTTATTTACCGGTAGCCTGCCTGATTCCTGGGGCCGCAGAGCTGCGCCCCCTCAAACAGGTTGCCCCGGCAGGGGGATTGAAAAAAGCGCCGCCCCGGCTGGGGCGACGCTTTCTTGACAAACAGAAAAATCAGTCGTTGGCGGGAACGTGGATGACACCCACAGGGCACTCCTTGACGCAGAGCTGACAGCCCACGCACTTGTCCTGGTCGATGTGAGCCAGGTTGTTCTCCACGGTGATGGCCTCCTTGGGGCAGGCCTTGGCGCACTTCATGCAGCCGATACAGCCGGCGGTGCAGGCCTTTCGGGTGTCGCCGCCCTTGTCCTTGTTCTGGCACAGGACCACAGGCTTACGCTTGTGCTCGGGCACGATGGAGATGACGGAGTTGGGGCAGGCAGCAGCACAGGCGCCACAGCCGACGCACTTCTCGCGGTCCACCTTGGCGATGCCGTCCACTAGGTGGATGGCGTCGAAGGGGCAGGCCTTGGTACAGTCGCCGTAACCCAGGCAGCCAAACTTGCACATGCCGTCGCCGCCGTACAGGCCCTTGACGGCCTGGCAGCTCTGGATGCCTTCGAAGTCATAGCGCTTGGAGGTCTTTCCGCAGGTGCCGGAGCAGGCCACAACGGCCTTCATGGGAACGGAGGCGCCGGCCTCAACCCCCATGATCTCACCGATGGCGGCAGCGGTCTTGGCGCCGCCGGGGGTGCACTTGTTGATGGCGTTGCCGTCCTCAACGATGCTCTTGGCGTAGTCGGCACAGCCGGCGCAGCCACAGGCGCCGCAGTTGGCGCCTGCCAGGACGCCGGTGATCTTCTCAACGCGCTCGTCCACGGGAACATACATGAAGATGGAGGCGGCCACCAGGATGACAGCGCCAATCAGGCCGATGGCGGTCACCACGATAATTGCCATTAAAATCGGATTCATACTATTTTCCCCCTCCTATCAGACGCCGAAGATAGCGGTCACGATGCCGCCGAAGCCCATGAAGGACAGGGAGGTCATCGCGGCGGCCACCAGGGTGATGGGCAGGCCTTCGAAGCACTTGGGCACGACAGCCTGCTCCACCTTGCGGCGAACGCCGGAGAACAGGACCATGGCAACCAGGAAGCCAATGCCGGCGCCGGCGGCGCAGACGATGGACTCTACAAAGTTATAGCCGTTGTCCAGGTTCAGGATGGTCACGCCCAGGATGGTGCAGTTGGTGGTGATCAGAGGCAGATACACGCCCAGAGCCTTGTACAGAGCGGGGATGAACTTCTTCAGGAAGTTCTCCAGCAGCTGGACCAGGATGGCGATAATCAGAATGAACACGATAGTCTGGAGGTAGGCCAGACCATTGGGCTCCAGGATGCCCATGTAGATGGGCCAGGTGGCGGCGGTAGCCATGACCATGACGAAGGTAACGGCCAGGGACATACCGACGGCGCTGTCCAGCTTCTTGGAAACGCCCAGGAAGGGACAAATACCCAGGAACTTGGCCAGGACGTAGTTGTCCACCAAGATCATGGTAAAGAAGATACTAGCAAGCTTCAGTGCCATTAGTTGTTACCCCCTTCCTCAGTCTCAGCAGTCTTGGCGGCCTTCTTGGGGCGGGTGGTCAGCCAGGTAGCGCCGGCCATCAGCACGCCGAAGACAAAGAAGCCGCCAGGAGCGCTGGTCATCAGGGAGAAGGAGTCGATGGACTCGGGAATCACGCGGATGGCGAAGTCAGCGCCCAGAGAGGGGATCAGACCGCCCAGGCCGGCCATCCAGGTACCGGAACCCAGAATCTCACGAATGGAGCCCATGATGGTCAGGGTGATGGTAAAGCCGATGCCCATACCAATGCCGTCCAGAGCGGAGTCGATGACGCTGTTCTTGGAGGCGAACATCTCGGCACGGCCCAGGATGATGCAGTTCACGACGATCAGGGGCAGGTACACGCCCAGAGCCTTGTCCAGGCTGGGCACATAGGCCTTGACGATCATCTGGACCACAGACACGAAGCCAGCGATCAGGGTGATGTAAGCGGGGATACGGACCTGGTCGGGAATGACCTTACGCAGGGCCGAGATGGCAACGTTGGAGCACAGCAGCACGAAGGTGGCAGCCAGACCCATGCCGATGCCGTTGGAGGCCATAGTAGTGACGGCCAGGGTGGGACAGGTGCCCAGGACGAGCCGCAGGACGGGGTTCTCGTTCAGGATACCATTGGTAAGAATCTTCATTTTACTATTTTTACTCATCTTGACTCACCTGCCTTTCAAGGAATCATGTTGTAGGCGTCGATGGCGGCGTTGACCGCGGCGGTGACAGCCTTGCTGGAGATGGTGGCGCCGGAGATGGCGCTGATGTCGGAGACAGTGAAGTCCTCGGCGGGCAGGCCGGAGAAGCTGTCCTGGAAGACCTTGTCGGTGGAGATCTTGGCGCCCAGACCGGCGGTCTCGGACTGCTCGGTGATCTTGATCTGCTTCACGGTGTCGTCGGGATTGAAGGCGACCATGACGGTGATGGTGCCGCCGTAGCCCTTACCGGTGCAGGTGATGACGGCGCCCACGCCGTTGTCCGCCACATAGACGTCGGAGACGTTCTCAGCCTGGACGTCCACCTTGGTGAAGCCCTCGGCGTCGGGGAGCAGCTCCTTACGGGCGTTCTCCTGAGCCACGCGGGTGGCCTCCTCGATAACGGGCGCGGTGGCCTGGTTGGTGGCGGCCAGAGCGCCGGTTACCACGATACACATGACGCACAGCACCACGATAGGCTTAAAAACCTTGTTCCAGTTGCTCATTTCGCGGCACCTCCCTTTTTGGCCTTGGCAATGCCCAGCTTGTCCTGACGGGTCAGAACATCGATATAGGGCACCAGCAGGTTCATCAGCAGGATGGCGAAGGACACGCCCTCGTTCATGGTGCCGAAGTGGCGGATCATCATGGTGATCAGACCCAGGCCAATACCGAAGATCAGCTTACCCTTCTCGGTGGTGGGAGAGGTGACATAGTCGGTGGCCATGAAGAAGGCGCCCAGCATCAGGCCGCCGGACAGCAGCTGATAGATGGGGTCCATGCCGAAGCAGACGCTCAGCACGGCGACAGTGGCCAGATAAGTAACGGGGATCATGGGGCTGATGACCTTGGTAGCGATCAGGTAGAGGCCGCCGATCAGGATGGTGATGGCACAGGTCTCACCCAGGACGCCGCCGTGGTTGCCCAGCAGCAGGGTCAGGTAGCCGGCGGAACCGACCTGGTCGGCCACAGCCAGAGGAGTGGCGGAAGCCAGAGCGTCGATGCCGTTGACGGGCTTGGGGTAGTTGGCCATGCGGCTGGCAAAGCCGACAGCCAGAGCGATACGAGCCACAATGGCGGGGTTGGCGAAGTTGTAGCCCATGCCGCCGAAGAGCTGCTTGACGATGACGATGGCGATGAAAGCGCCGACGACAGCCATCCACCAGGGCAGGGTGGCGGGCAGGTTGAAGGCCAGCAGCATGCCGGTGACGACGGCGGAGAAGTCACCGATGGGGACCTCGCGGCCCACCATCTTGCAGTAGCCGTACTCAAAGAGCACACAGGCCGCCACGGTGACAACGGTGAGGATCAGGGCGTTGATGCCGAAAATGATAATAGAAGCGATCAGGGTGGGCACCAGAGCCAGGCAGACGCGCTGCATGATCTTCTGAGTGCTGTCCGCGCTGGTGATATGGGGCGCGGCAGTGACGATCAGCTTATTGGCCATTACTTCTTACCTCCATTCTTCATCATGATCTTAGCCAGGGCAATGGAGGGGGCCAGAGGCCGCTTGGCCGGGCAGACGAAGGAGCAGGTGCCGCAGCTCATGCACAGGTCGGCGTTCAGCTCCTTGAGCAGCTCCACGTTGCCGTCGTGATAGGCCTGGACGATCTCCTTGGCAGACAGGCCCAGAGGGCAGGCGTTGGTGCAGCGGCCGCAGTGGATGCAGTTGGTCTCCTTGGGGATGTGAGCCCACTTCTTGGAGAAGGCCAGGACAGCGTTGTTATTCTTCAGGATGGGCTGGGACAGATCGGCCACACAGTTGCCCATCATGGGGCCGCCGTACAGGACCTTGCCGGGCTCGTCGGTCAGACCGCCGCAGAAGTCCAGCAGCTCCTGGATGGGGGTGCCGATGATCACTTCCACGTTCTTGGGGTCCTTGACGATGTCGCCGTCCACGGTCAGGCGCTTGGTGACCAGAGGCATGCCGGTCTCCAGGTACTTGCCCACGAAGGCCACGGAGGTCACGTTCATCACGATGACGCCCACGTCGGAGGGCAGGCCGGGGAAGGGAACTTCACGGCCGGTGCAGTTCTCGATCAGGACCTTCTCAGCGCCCTGGGGGTAACGGCAGGGCAGGGTCTTCACCTCGACGCCGGGGATGTCGATGGCGTCCTTCATCTTGGCGATGGCCTGAGGCTTGTTGCCCTCGATGCCGATGACGCACTTGGCGATGTTCAGATGCTTCATGACCGCCTTGATGCCGCTGAGGATGAAGTGGGTATCCTCGATGAGGCAGCGGTTGTCGGACGTAATGAAAGGCTCACACTCGGCGCCGTTGATGACCAGAGTGTCAATTTCGTCCAGGTTCTTGGGGGCAAGCTTCACCGCAGTGGGGAAGCCGGCGCCGCCCAGGCCCACCAGACCGCTGGCACGGACCGCGTCCTGGAAGGACTTCAGGTCGGTGACCTCAGGGGGAGCAATGGCGGGGTCCACCTTCTGCTCACCGTCGGGAATGATGACCACGGCGGTCTGCACCGCGCCGTTGGGGGCGGTAATAGTGGTGATGCTGTCCACGATGCCGGACACGCCGGAGTGGATGTCAGAGGAGACAAAGCCTCCGGCCTTGCCTACCACGGTGCCCACATACACCTGATCGCCTTTGGCCACGGCGGGGGCTGCCGGAGCACCAATGTGCTGGGCCATGGACAGGACGATCTTAGACGGCAGCGGCATCACTACCGTCTCAAGGTTGGAAGTCCGCTTTTCGTGAGGGACTCCCGCACCTTGTGCGGAACGTTTGAGAAATTTACTCATTCAGATTTCGACCTCCCTAATACTGCTTCGCTGGAACAATGGACGCTATCCGTTCAAATCGGCCGGTTCTCGCCTCCCGCGGGAGACGAAGCCGCCAAATATTTTGCCCTCCCCGAACGATATACGCCCAGTTTCGCCCGCGTTCAGCGGACGCACAACAAAACCCGCCGGCTCCATTTCTCCTCTTTTCTTTGGAGCCGTCGGCTTTGCTTACGACGAATATCATACACCTATCTATGCAGAATTGCAAGATTCTTTTGTTAAAATCTCCTATTCCCCTCTCTCCTTTCTTTGGCAGCAGACCGGCTTTTTCCCACAAAAAAGCGCGGGCATGGACCTGTCGTCCATGCCCGCGCCCATGTTTATTTGCGTTCCGAGCTTCGATCAGCAGCAGCCGTTGTTGCAGCCGCAGCCATTGTTGCAGCCACAGCCGTTGTTGAATCCATTGTTCCCGCAGCAGCAGAACAGAATGATGATCAGAATGATGATCCACAGGCAGCCCCCGCCGCCCCAATTGTTATTGCAGCACCCCATTATGAGTACCTCCTATTTATGAAAGTTTTAAGAGGGCTTTTGTTTGCCGCTCTCAATCTCATCATATGTCGGGGGACGAAATGGGTTCAGCCGCTCAGAGAATTTTTTCTGCGAAGGCCCGCAGCATGGCGGCCACCTCGGCCCGATTTGCAGGTTTCTGCGGGCTCAGCGTCAGAATATCAGCCGAAGAACTGCTGACCACGCCGTCAGCCACCGCCCAGGACAGGGCGTCCCTGGCCCAGTCGCTGGCCTGGGACAGGTCCTGATAGCCGGACAGGTCGGCCCGGTCTTCCAGGGTCAGGCCCAGGTAATTAACGGCAAAGCTGTACAGCAGCACCACCACCTGCTGGCGGGTGACCTGCTGACCCGGGCTGAAGGTGCTGGGCCCGGTACCGGCGGTGATCCCCTGGGCGGCTCCCCAACGCACATAGGGGGCGTACCAGGCGGAGTCGGCCACGTCGTCAAAGCAGACGTCGGCGGCATCCATCTCCTCCTTGGGCGCGCCGGCCATCTTATACAGCACCGTCATCAGCATGGCCCGGTCCATGGCCGCGTAGGGGCCGAAATGGTGGGCGTCCATACCGGAGAATAATTCGTTCTGGTAGACATAGGCCACGGGGGCATAGTACCAGTCGGGCTGACACACATCATAGAACGGAGTGGTTTTTCCCGTCCCCTCGGTCAGAACGTAGCTCCCCTGGACCCCCATCTGGGCAGCCCCGGACAGGACCATGAATTTTGCCTTGGTATCCTCTCCCACCAGATAGCGGTGGTTGGAGACCAAACGACCACCGGAGGGCACCTCGCTGCCGTCGGTGACGTCGATGACCGCCCCGCCGTGGGAGACGGACACGGCCCCGTTCAGCATGAGGACACCAGAGCCGGTGGTCAGCTCCACCACATCGCCGTCAGACCAGTCCCGGGCCTGGAGGGTGCCGCTGTAAGCGCCGCTCCCCTCCCCTTCCGCAGGCTTGCCAAGGTAACCCGCCTGGAGGCCGTCCAGAGTTGCTTTCGCCTGGTCATAGGTCCCACTCAGCTTTTGATCGGCGGCCGCTTCTCCCTGTTGGAGGGCGGTGGGAATAAACCGTTCTTTCAGATAGCTCAAGGTGATCAGACTGTCCCCGGTGGACAGAGCGTAGGCCCCGCAGGCCATCAGCAGCAGAGCTCCGACGGCACACAGCAGCCGGGCAGCAGATTTTTTCATAGCTTCTCCTCTCCGGACGCTCCCTGGTCCTCACGCTGAGAGATCATGTAACTCAGAGCCAGCAAGCTGTCGGAGAAGTGGACAGACTCCACCACCACGTCTTCCCGGCTGAAAGAAATCTCATAATTGGTAAAATTCCAGATGCCCTTGACCCCGGCCTCCACCAACCGGTCCCCCATCTCCTGGGCGGCTGAGATAGGTACGGTGAGCATCCCCACATCCACCGGATTAGCCTCTAAAAAGGCCTCCAGAGAATTGACGTGGAAGACCGGCACCCCGGCGATTTTGGTGCCCACCACCTTGTCATTGACATCGAAGGCGGCCAGCAGCTGAAAGCCGTTGCTGGAAAATTTAAAGTTCTCGATAATGGCCCGGCCCAGGTTGCCGGTGCCCAGCACTACCAGGGTATGGCCCCGGCTGATCCCCAGGATTTCACCAATCTCTTCTTTCAGGCTGTCCACCTTATATCCGTACCCCTGCTGACCGAAGCCTCCGAAGCAGAACAGGTCCTGGCGAATCTGGGATGCGGTGAGCCCCATGGATTTGCCCAGAGCGCTGGAGGAGATGCGGACTACTCCGCTCTCCTGCAATTCGGACAGCTGGCGGTAATAGCGGGGTAAACGGCGGATGACCGCCGTGGATACTTTTGCGTTTCGTTTCATAGGCACGGCTCCCTAACAATCAAGCAGCAGCAATTTTCCTTTTACAGTTTAACCCATATCCCCCACGGCTGTCAAACTCTTTTCCCGGCGTTCAGCCGATTGACGGGCGAAGGGTCCGATTTGGAAAACGACAGCGCCGCCTGCATGAAGGAGCTTGGCATTCAGCCAAGTTTTTCTACCGCCTCCCGCAGCCCCGCCAAGTCGGCATCGTCCGGATGGGACAGCGCCCGGTCAAAGTTTTCGATCATGCTCTCTGCGTTTGGCGCATGAGCGGGCGCTTCCAGCATTTTTTCATACCGCTGGCGCACCGCTGCGGGCATCTTCCCCTGGCACATATAGGTGCCGACTACTGCGGCGCTGCTCTCCAGGTGCTGACGGACGCCGCCCAAAATCGTTTCAAAGTACGCGGGCGCCCCGCCAAAGCCCGCGGTTCCGAACAAAAACACCTCTTTGTTTCTTACAGACTCCAAAAAAGCTCCGGTCGAGGCGTCACAGGTTCCTTTGTCCGTCCAAAATCCCACATACAGGCGGTCTGCCGCCAGCGCGGCCGCGTTTGGCTCTCCAAAATAGACGCAGTCCCCCTGAGGCAGAGCCATGCGCAGAGTATCCGCCAATAATTTTGTATTTCCCGTTCTGCTGCTGTAAACGATCGAGTACGTCATGTTTTATTTCCTCCTTCATAAATACAGTGGACGCCCTGGTGCTCCATCAGGCCGCCCAGGCACCTTTTGTTGCAGCGGACGCAGCGGCGAATCTCTTCCGCCTGACCGCTCATCGCCTTGCCGACCCAATCCGGGTCTGCAATCAGCTGGCGGCTCATGGCCGCGCAGTCGATGCGCCCGGACGCCAGCTGCTGTTCCACAAATTCTGGGGAGGTCAGCCCCCCGACCCCGCAGATTGGGCGCTTGGTATACTGCCGCACTGCGTCGCAGAAGGGCAGGAAACAGCCTTCCGCACCAAACTGAGGATGCTTTGCGGATGGAATCGTATCATCCAGCTTGGAATGATTGGCCAGCGTCACGTGGAAGCTGGTCACGCCCGCCTGCTCCAGCAGCGGCACGAATGTGCCCAGCTCCTCCGCAAGCACGCCGGCATTGCCGTAATGGGGGTCCTCCTGCCGCACGGCCAGCTTATAGTCGATGGGGATGTCCGGAAGTTTGCGGCGAATCGCCGTGACCGCTTCCACCGCGAATCGGGCTCGGTTTTCCGGGCTGCCGCCATATTCATCGGTACGGTGATTGAACATCGTAGAGCTGAAGCTGCCGCACATCCGGTCTCCATGGACCTGGACCATGTCAAAGCCCGCCTTTTCTGCCAGAACTGCGGCCTCTCCGAAGGCCGATGTGATCTTCCGCACCTTCTCCGCGGGCAGATTGGAGATATATGGACCGACCTCCTGATTCAGCAGAGGCCGCAGCTCTTCCATACTGATCTTCTTTGTCAGCACACCGGGTACGTATTTGAGCATGGCCGCCACATTGGAATCCGACTGATGCAGCTGGGCGCAGATGCGGCAGTCTTCCTTGTGCACGAGCTCCGCCAGGCGCTGATAATAGGCAAATCCTTTTTTCGTGAACAGGGAATGCCCAAAGCCCCCCTTGCCTACCGGTACATCTCCAATTATGATCATGGCACAGCCGCCCGCCGCGATCCGCCGTATCTTTTTCAAATAAGCATCCTCCGGCAGACCAAGCGTGGTGGGTGCGAAAATGATCCTGTTTTTCAGCCGCAGCCCGCCATAGTTGACCAGGCTTCCAATTGTCTCATACATCAGGATTCCCTCGCTTGTCCTGCAACTTTTTTCAGAAGACGCAGCAGTTGGGTCCGCTCGTCCCCGTTGAGCACGCCCAGCTTTTCCCGATCCCAGTCGGAAAACACCTGATGGCTCACTTGAAAGGCTCGTCCGCCCAATTCCGTAAGCGCCAGCTGATAAGTCCGCCTGTTCCCATCGGACCTCTCTTTCGTCAAAAAGCCGCCCCGCACCAATTTTTCGATGCTCCGCTGAGAATGGCCCCAATCGAGCCCCAGGGCCTTTGTCAGCTCCGACGGCGTACAGCCCGGGTGCTTTCCAACGTAGATTACAAAAAAAAGCGCCCCGTAATTCAGGCCCAATTCCTGTAACTTCTCAGCGGTATAGGTGGAAAAGTCCCGGTAAAACGCCGTGGAATAGTATGATAATGTCTGCTCCATAGATACACCGCTCCCTCAAATTACTTGACCTAGTCAAGCATAGTACATGTGCTTGACAAAGTCAAGTTAAATGTAAAGCGCGCCCCCGGCTGGAGAATTCCGTCCGGGAGCAGGACTCAACGGAACGTTGGTTGCAATTTCCCAAACATTTTGGCATAATGCAGTCAGGAGGGATCAAGTATGAATCAAAATAAAATCGGATCGCTCATCCGCGCCCTGCGGACCGAGCGGGGCACCACCCAGAAAATGCTGGCTCAGGCACTGGGTGTTACCGACCAGGCCGTGTCCAAGTGGGAGCGTGGGCTGGGCTGCCCGGACGTATCTCTCCTGCCCAGTCTGTCCCAAGCCCTGGGCGTCCCGGTGGAGCGGCTGCTGGCCGGAAGCCTGGACGAGCGGGATCCGGATGGAGGAAGTATGCGAAAGTTAACGTTTTACGTCTGCCCCCAGTGTGGAAATCTGCTGACCGCCACAGGTGCGGCTACCCTGTCCTGCTGCGGCAGAACCCTGGAGCCCCTGACCCCCAAAACGCCCGACGAGGACCACCGGCTGGTTCAGGAGGTTTTGGACAACGAGTGGTTTCTTACCGCCTCTCACCCCATGGAAAAGGAGCACTATCTGTCCTTCGCCGCTCTGGTCAGCGGGGATCAGGCCACCGTGGTCAAACGGTGGCCCGAGTGGGATTTCCAAGCCCGCTTTCCCAAAAAGGGACAGGGAATGCTCTACTGGTACTGCACCAAGCACGGTCTGTTCCGGCAGGCGCTGTGACAATCAGAAAAGGAGACAGCCATAACTGGCTGTCTCCTTTTTCGATGCGGTCCTGGTCTAGTTCCAGAAGTCTGTTTTTTCTTTCAATCCAATGGAAGCGGCCTTGAACACAGGATTCTTGCCCGCCTTTTTCTGGGCGATATAGTCGTCCAGTGCTTTCAGGGCGGTGTTGCCCAGGATCACGATGACGGGCAGGTTGATCAGCGCCATGACGCCCATCAGCACGTCGCCAATATCCCAAACCAGACCGAAGCTCAGCTGGGCACCTACAAAGACAACGAGACATGCGGCAGCGCGGAAGATGTTCATAGGAGTTTTGCCCAAGGTGTGGCCTGCAATATAGTTCAGGCAGCCCTCGCAGTAGAACAGGTTGCCCAGCAAGGTGGTGAACGCAAAGAGCAGCAGAGCGAACGTAATAAAGTAGGGACCCACAACGCCGAAGGTGCGAGCCAGAGCCTCCTGTACAAACGGAGCTCCTTTCAACGCCTCAGAGGGCTCGATGCCGGTACACAGAGCCATCATCGCGGTGGCGGTACAGATTAGGATGGTGTCAATGAAAACGGACAGCATCTGGACCAGTCCCTGTTTGACCGGATGGGACACGTTGGCAGCCGCGGCGGCGTTGGGGGCGGAACCCACACCGGCCTCGTTGGAATACAGACCGCGCTTGATGCCCTGCATCATAGCTGAACCGGCAAAGCCGCCGAAGATGGCCTTAAAATCGAACGCGGCGGTAAAAATCTTGGCCAGAACGCCGGGCAGCATGTCGATGTTCATGACCATGACCACCAGAGCCATCAGAATGTACAGAACACCCATGACCGGAACCAGAACACCAGTGACCTTGACGATGCGCTTGCCGCCGCCGAAAATGCAGACGGCAACCAGGATGGCCAGAATAGCGCCGCCGATTATGGGAACGGACTCATTGTAGAAGCTGTAACCGGACATAGAATCGATCAGGTTGAAGGAGGCCAGCATGTTGAAGCCGCCGGCATAGGTAGCAATCAAAGCCGCGGCAAAAACCACGCCCAGGACATGGCTGTTCAGCGCCGCTTGGATGTAGTATGCAGGGCCGCCGTAGCTGCCACCGTTTGGGTCTTTCTTCTTATAAATCTGGGCCAGGGTACTCTCAACGAAGGCGGAAGCTCCGCCCACCAGAGCAATAATCCACATCCAGAACACAGAGCCGTAGCCGCCGATGGCGATGGCGTTGGCCACACCCACAATGTTGCCGGTACCCACGCGGCTGGCTGTGGACACCATCAGAGCTTCGAAGGCGGAAACCGCGTTGTCATCGTCGGACTTCTCACTCACCACGCGGATGGACTCGCCCAGCATACGGAGCTGGACGAACTTACTGCGGAACGTGAAGTACAGTCCCACGGCCAGCAGGAGGATAATCAGAAGATAGCTGTACATAACGTTGCTGATCTGGCCAATTAACGTTTCAAACACTTCCAGCATTTGTAATCCCTCTCTTTTCTCGATTGTTTCTTTCCCCACTGGAAAAGGCAAAATCTTCGTCCACTCAAGGCGCTTGCACATCTCCAGCCGCTCACCGGAGCCTCCCTTGCTCCGCCTCCGCCAAGGGGCCGGTACATTTTACCACACTCCTCCCTCCTTGACCAGCATTTTGAACGATTTGATGCTTACGATAAAACTTGGGCTCTCACATCATTCTCGCCATTTCCTTCTTCAGCCGGGCGATAATCCGCTTCTCCAGCCGGGAGATATACGACTGAGAGATGCCCATGCGGTCTGCCACCTCCTTCTGGGTGCACTCCCGGCGGCCGCCCAGACCGAAGCGCATTTTGATGATCTGCCGCTCCCTTGGCTCCAGCCGGTCCATAGCCTGGCGCAGGAGCTGGCGGTCCACGTCGGCCTCGATGGGCCGCATGACCAGGTCGCCGTCCGTGCCCAGAATGTCGGACAGCAGCAGCTCGTTGCCGTCCCAATCCGTGTTCAGCGGCTCGTCAAAGGACAGCTCCGTCTTCTGATTGGAGGTCTTTCGCAGATGCATCAATATCTCATTTTCGATGCACCGACTGGCGTAGGTTGCCAATTTGATGCTCTTGGCCGGCTGGTAGGTGCCCACTGCCTTAATGAGGCCAATGGTGCCGATGGAGATCAGGTCCTCAATGTTGATGCCTGTATTCTCAAATCGCCGGGCGATGTAGGCCACCAGACGGAGGTTGTGTTCGATAAGCAGATTCCTGGCCTGGGTGTCCCCCTGCTCCAGCCGGGCGATGAGGGCTCCCTCCTCCTCCCGGCTCAGAGGCGCGGGCAGGGTATCGCTGCCCCCGATGTACATCACCTTGCCTGGCAGCCACAGGCCCAGCCGGGTCAGCAGGGCCGCCGCCCGGTTTCTTAGTGTAAGGTAAATATGCTTCACAATATCAGTCCTTTCAATCTATGGAACCAACCAAGGCCCGGTACCCCCCGCCATCCGACACAGACGTGGGCGACAGAGCCACCAGCAGAGGCCCCTTGTTCTGTCCATCCAGCACCACCCGGTCCACGCGGAGAGCCAGCAGCAGCCCCCGGTCCACCCCCACCGCCCGGTAAGGCAGCAGGCGGAACCGGGACCGCCACTCCCCCGTCCCCAGTCGCGCCATCCCTCCCGCCGGGTCAAGGAGGTCCTCCGGCCTGGGTCGTTTTTCGTTTGGAAAAAGCGAAGCCAAACTGTCTCCCTCGGCTACCATCACCGGGCGGCCGGAGGTGGGGTCCGTGAGGGTATTGCCCGTGTCCACCAGGGCAGTGAGCTCCGCCGTCCGGTCCCCCAGCATCAGCGTGGCGGGGACCAGCTCCCCTGACAAGGCAGTATGCCTGCCAGCCCTTTGAAACACAAGGGAAAGCACCCCATAACACACCGCCGCAGACAGGAGGACCATCTTCAGATCCAGCGGGGAATAAAACACTCCGCTGCTGCCCAATGCCAGTCCCTGTCCTCCCATGAGGCCAATGGCCACCACCCCGCCCCCGAAGGCACAGGTCAGGGCCAGGAACAGCAGCCCCTGGCGCAGCAGGCGGCGGCTGCCCCCGTAGGCGGTCACCAGCATCACGGCCGCCGAGGCGACCCGGCACAGGGGATGACTCAAGAAAGACAGACCGGGCAGAAAAATCGCCACGGCGTACAGTCCGCCCAATACCGCCCCCGCCCCGAACCGCAGCCGCCTTAACGGCTCCCCCGCCAGCCGGGCGGCGGCCAGCAGCAGCAGGTAGTCAATGACGGCGTTGAGCAAGAACAGCGTGTCTACATAAATGACCGTCATCGTCCTCTCCCCTCCCTGCCTTGTCCAGCGCAGTCTATTATAGGAGTCCGACTGGGAAAAAGCCGTCAGATTTGGTTGTGTCGAATGTTGCTCACCCCAGATTCTCATTGACAGTTTCCTGATCTCGCAATATAATATCGTTAGACGATATTAAGATTCGATATACGCTGAGGAAGGAGGATGCACCATGGGCGCAAAAGACCGCGGAGCCCTGACCGAACCTATGTTTTACGTCCTCATGTCCTTTTTGAAGCGGGACATGTGTGGCATCGATATCACCGAATTTGTAGACCGAAAGACTCAGGGCCGGGTGCGGCTTGGCCCGGGCACTCTGTACACCCTGCTGGCCAAATTTCAGGACGAGGGCTTCATTCAGGAGACTGAGGTGGAGGGCCGGAAGCGGACCTACCGCCTGACCCCCAAGGGCCGAGCCGCCTATCAGGAGGAGCTGGACCGGCTGCGCGCCTGCGTCCACGACGGCGAGGAGGAGGCGCAATGAGCAAACTTGTTTATAAGGTGACCCCGGTGAACGGTTATGACATCGAAGCCCTGGAGGGCTGGCTGGAGGACATGGCCGCCAAGGGGCTGTGCTTCTCTATGACCGCGGGTCCCATCACCCTGTTCGAGCGGAGCGAACCGGAGCAGGTCCAGATCCATCTGGAGCCCATTCAGGGTCCGGTGGAGGACAATTCCGAGCTGAACGCCCTGTATGAAGAAGCGGGCTGGAAGTATCTGGGCATATTCCGGGGCAGCTTTTTCGTCTTTTCCACCTGGGACCTCCAGGCCCGGGCCCACACCGATCCGGAGATACTGGACTACGCCCTGAAGCGGTTTTTCCGCCAAAAACTGGTTGCAGGCATGGGACTGCTGGTGTTCAATGTTTTCCTTCTGGCCTTCTTCTGGAAGGGCTGGTACAGCGATAATGGGAATTGGCTGCGCTGGTTTCCTTTGGAGACCATCGAGCGGTATAATCTGGTCCCTATGACCCTGTCTGTCATCGGACTGTTTCTGCTGGATCTGTCCTATTTGATGGGGATGTTTTCCCTGGTCTGGCTGCGGCGGCATCCTGATCGGCACAAGCCCTCCCGCACCGGCTGGCTGCTGGCCGCTGGCGTTCTGTTCCTGCTGCCCGTGGGGGCCCAGCTGGCCGCCTACTTCTCCGGTATGGACTACACGCCTTATGACCTGGAGGGGTCCTCCTTCATCACCCTCACCGACATTGAGGGAGCGGACTTTTCCCTCTCCGGCGATCGCATGTACAACATGGACTACATCTCCCACGGAAACACGCCTCTGAAGCCGGAGTCCTGGTATTTTCAGCAGTACGGCTCCTTCTCCCAGTTTGACGGCGGCATTGAAATAAACGACGTCCCCCGTCTGGAGGTCCGGGCCAAACGCTATCTTTTCACCGCCCTGGCCAAACAGCAGGTGGACGAGTGGGGCAGGGTCCGGGACTTCTCCTATAGCCACGATGGATTCCAGCCCCTCCCCCCGGTCTCGGGTGTGGATCAGATCTTCTTCGCCCGGGGCGAGGAAGGGATGTCCCTGCTCCTCCGGGACGGAAATACCGTCCTGCTGGCGGAGTACCGGGGCGACAAGGACCTGACCGACCATCTAGACCGCCTGCTCGAGACGCTGGCGGGTCTGTAAAGGAGGATTGACCATGGAACGTAAGAAAAAGCTGGTAAAAAAGTATCTCCCGGTGGAGCCCTTCGATATGGCGGGACTGGAGGAGTGGCTGTCCGCCATGGCCGCTCAAGGGCTGTTTTTGGAGAAAATCGGCTGGGAAACGGCCAGATTTCGTCGGGATGTCCCAAAAGCCGGGGTCCGGTACGCCCTGGATGTGGCCGGGCCCTACGGCATCGACGGGGAGCGCAACGAGAACTACGCCCAGATGGGCTGGGACTATGTGACCACGCTGGATCTGACCATGACCTCGTTTATGTACTACGTCTACCGCTCCGACGATCCCCAGGCGCCCGCCCTCCACACCGACCCGGTGACTCAGGGCAGCACCCTCACCCTTCTGCTCCGCCGGGGCCGGTGGATGCTGTTCTGGACGCTGGTCGTACTGGCCGTCCTGTTCCGGCATGAGCTGGTCACCCTGTTCACCACGCCCTGGGCCATTCCCCGCTTTGTCATTCTGAAAACGGAGAATGCCCTGCTGTGGCTGGTACTGATCGTCCCCTATCTGGTTCTCCGGTTCATCCCCCTGGCCCGGCAGCGGTGGGCCCTGGTCAAGCTGCGCCGGCAGCTTTTGGACGGGATTCCCCTGGACCGCGGCCGCCGCTGGCCCCGGAAATTCCCGCCCGGTCTGCTGGACTGGGGACTGATCGCCCTGATGGCCGCCGTGATGGTGGTTTACAGCATGCTCACCCCTACCCTCACCCGAGAGCTGTCCGGCCCCGAGGATTGGACCTTCCCCCACGTCACCCTGGAGCAGGTGATGGACGGGGCTGCATTCACTCCAGAGTCTTCGGAGGACAAGATGCTCCACCCCGACACCTTCCGCTCCTCCCTTCTGTGTCCGGAGCAGTATTCCTGGAACCAGGGCGGCGAAGCCGATTCCCAGGGCGTCCGGGACCTGTGGCTGTCCGGCCGGTATTACCGCGCCCGCTCTGAACGTGCCGCCCAGATCCTGCTGTCCTGTCTGGTGAAGGATCAGGAGAAGGCCTGGCGGGACTGGCAGAAACGGCGGGACGAGTTTGTCAACACATCCCAGCTCACCGCCCTGACCCCTTTCCACCCGATCGCCCCCGGCGGTCTGGACGAGTTGTGGATGGAGGAAAGCCAAATCGACGACGATCCCGTCACCCGGATCTATCTGGGACGAAAAGGTGAACAGGTGTTCCAGCTGGTCTGCCGGGGCATCCCGGACCCGGAGGAATGTCTGGCAGAGATGTGTCAGCAGCTGGTCTGATCCCGCGAACGGAAAGGAGCTGTCTATGAAGACAAAACGAAAATTCATCCCCGTTTCGCTCTATGACATCCCCGGTCTGGAGCATTGGCTGGAGGAGCAGGCCAACCTGGGGCTGTTCCCCGTCGGTCTGTCCGAGTGGGCCACCTTTACTCCCACAGGGGTCCCAGGCACCCGGTTCCGCCTGGACCCTTTCGCCAACCGCATGGGGGAGGGCACCGAGCCCACCCAGGAGAAGCTGGAGCTGTATGAGGCGGCGGGCTGGAAATACGCCTTTCCCATCGGCCAGGCCTACTTTCTGTTCTACACCACCGACCCGGCGGCCCCAGAGCTGTACACCGACTGGGAGAGCCGTGGACTGTCCCTGGACCGGCTGGCCGAGCAGATTCGACGGGCCAAGCGGTCCCAGTTTCTGCCCCCGATTGCCATTTTCCTGCCCCTGCTGGTGCTGCTATTTCTGCCCGCCAGCCGGTTTGACGTCCAGCCAGACCGCTTCACTCGGCTGCCCCTGGTGCTGCTGTACCTGTTTAATCCCTTTCTCCTGCTCTTTATCGCCCTGTTCTGCTATCAGACGCCCATCCAGCTGCGGGACTACCGCACCCTGCTGGCCACCCACGAAAACCTGAAGGAGGGCCTGCCGCCGCCCCCCTCCCCCGGTCCAAGCAAGCGGATTGTCCGGGAACACATGGTTTCCGTTCTTTTGGTTCCCGTCCTGCTGCTTGTACTCGTTGGCGGACGCATGTTGGAGCGGACCGTCCCTGTGGAGGAATTCACCGCCCCATATGTCTCCCTGCGGGATATGGAGTCGGTCCCCCTGGGCCCCTATGAAACCATAATCCGGAAAAATTCCGGTCTCAGCAGCGAGAACGTCGCCAAGCGGCAATTCACTCTGCTGGCCCCGGCGTGGTACGAGGTCAGTCAGAATCTGGACGCCCTTCAGCCGGGCAGACGGCCCGGCTCCTTCTCCCCCGACCCCCGGGGCGGCGAGTACACCTACTCCCCCAATCTGGACATGACCTATGTCCACACCCTCCCCCTCCTGGCCCGGCCGGTGGCCCGGTCCCAGATGGACGTCTACCGGCTGGTCAACCTTCGCTGGACCTATGAGGAGGTGGACCACCCCGGCACAGACTTTGTCATTCTGGCAAACGAGGTGGACGGCCCCTGGCAGATGGCGGCGCTGGCCAAGGGCGGACGAGTGGCCGTGTTCCGCTACGCCGGAAAAGAGGACCTGGCCGACCACCTGGACCTGCTGGCCGCCATGGTAGCGCCCTGAACACGGCAAAATTGTCCGAATTTCGACTGCATCATCCGGAAATGGAGGCTGCTATGAAAACAAAATGGAAATGGATCCCCGTCCCTCAGTATCACATCTCCGCCACCGAGGCGTGGCTGAGCAAGATGGCCGCCCAAGGGCTGCTGTTCCAGTCCTTTTCGGGTTCCTTCGCCAAATTTGAGGTAAGCGAGCCCAAGCCCCAACGGCGGTACCGGCTGGCGGTGGACCCCGACTATTTCAAACGCCCGCCCGAGCCGATGCGGGAGTTGTATGAGCAGGCGGGCTGGCGGTATGTCTGGCACATCTGGGGTCAGTCCTTCTTCGTCTTTTACTCCGACGATCCGCTGGCCGTGGAGCCCTACACCGACGAGCAGTCCCGGGCGGACTCCCTGCCCCAGGTCGTCCGGATCTGCCGCAAGGAAGCGGCGCATTCTGCCTGGATGCTGATGGTCTATGTGTTGATGACCTATGTTTACTTCTTCTATCTGCCCGTTCTCTCTTTCACCCGTTCCTGGATTTATCCCTTCCTGCTGTTTTTCGTTTTTCTCTCCTTTATCTCCCGTCTTCAGAACCTTTTCAGCATCCGCCGGATGAAGCGCTGGCTGGAGCAGGGGTTGTCCCTGGGCAGTTTCGCGCCGCCCAAGACCCAGATGGCTGTACAGACAGTCAATTGGGGGCTTTGGGCCGCTCTTCTTCTTTTCGTCATCGTGTTGCTCCCCATAGATTTTCTCAATCTGGATCGTCCCCTCATGCCTCTGGACCAGGCTACCCGGGAGATGGAGCTGCTGCTCCTGTCCGACATAGAGGGCCCCGGCTATGTCCCGGACGGCTACGAGCGGTATCCCTCGCGGCCAACCGATCTGGTCGATTGCAGTCAAGACGCCTGGACCCACAACAACTATTACCAGCGCATCTGGTTCCCCCTGGCGCCCACACAGCACTTCATTGAGCAATCGGGGAAAACGTCCGGCGGAACCCGCGTCCGTCTGTCCATCCATCGGTACGACCTGCTGTACGCCGGACAGGCCGGGAAGGCGCTGACTGAACTGACCGGAGAACCCTCCTATCACGAGATTGTCATACCCGGTACTGACCGATTTCTGGTCACCGACAGCGGAGATGCGGCCTGTGCCGCTCTGGGCCGTCGGGTCATCCAGGTGTCCTACCGCGGGAACCAGGCTCTCTCCGACTGGTACGGCCAGATCGTGGAGATGCTCCGGGCCGAGAAATAAACACGTCACACGGACCAAAAGGAGGATATCTATGAAAACAAAATTGAACTGGGTCCCTGTCCCCCGGTATCATATTTCCGCCGCCGAGGCGTGGCTGAGCAAGATGGCCGCCAAGGGACTGCTGCTCCAATATTTCTGGGGTCCCTTCGCACAGTTTGAGGTGGGCGAACCCAAACCCGGACGGCGGTACCGTCTGGATGTGAATTCCAACTATATCGACCATCCCGACACCCCTAAAGCCGAAATGTGGGAACTGTATGAGGAATTCGGCTGGAACTTTGTTGTATCTATTTGGAACAACATCTTCTTTGTCTTCTATTCCGACGATCCTCAGGCGGTGGAGCCTTTCACCGACGAGCAGTCAAGAGCCACGACTCTGCCGCCCCTGGTCAAGCTGTGCCGCAATCAGATTCTGGCCATTCTCATCTGGTTTTTCCTCTTTTCCTGCTGTCTGTCCGGTTCCTACGGTGTACTCCACGAACTGTCGACCCTCCCTCTTTTCCTGCTTCTGTTCTGTATTCTGCGCTTCTGTGCAGCCATTTCAGAATTCCGCTCTGTGGCGCGGCTGAAAAAGCTGCTGGAAAACGGACATCCGCTGGCTGCGTATAAACCGTCTCACATCCAAAAACCGCTCAAAACCGTCAGCGGCATTCTGGCTTCGTTCATTATCTTCTTTGCGTGCTTCACCTTTCTCTTCCAGTACCGCACCCCAACGTACCCTCTGGAACAAATTCCCGACGATCTGGATCTGCTGTTCCTGTCCGATATGGCCGGCCCCGGCTATCTCCCGGACGCCTACGACAAACAGTTTATCGATCCAACTCCCGGCCACAGTGTCGTTCGTCACTCCGGCGCAGCCAATTATTTCACATTCCAATGGCTCCCCCTGGCTCCCCGGCACTACGTCATCGAGCAGACGGGCAAAGGCGCCGACGGCAATCGTCTTTGGCTATCCATCGACTGGTATGATATGCGATCGGATACACTTGCCGAACTGGCTCTTCTCGAGCTGAGCAGCCGGACCGACTGTCGGGAAATCGCCGTTCCCGGCTCCGACCGGTTCCTCGTGTCGGAGGAGGGAAATACGATCTACGCTACCCTGGGGCGGCGGGTGATCCGGGTGTCCTGTTTCGACTGGATGGACCTGAACCCCTGGTACCATGCGATCGTGGAAATGCTTCAAGCCGAGAAATAAAGCGCAAGGCCGCAGTCCCTTCTCTTTGGGAACTGCGGCCTTGTCTTTTTCTAGGATTGGATACCCAGGATGCTTTCCGCCTCCTCCCGGCTGTAACAGCCATTGAGGACAGCCAGCAGAGCGTTGGCACTCATGTGCTCGGGGAGGGACAGCTTCTTCAGCTGCTCCAGACGGCGGGCTCCGCTGTCCGGCCCACCGGTGAGCCCGGCGGTGAAGAGATCCGCCTTGGTCAGCGGTCGGGCGTTCTTCTTTTTCTCGCCCTCCTGTTCCAGGAAGGTGGCTCCCGCCCGGCGCAGGACCTGCTCCAGCACCTGGGGAGGCATGCCCTCCACCCCAAGCTTGCCTTCCTTACCCCCCTGTTTTTTCCGCTTCTCCTTGCCGTAGACGTCGGGGATGTAGGCGTGCTTGACCAGCTCCTTGGGGATAGCTCCCTTGATGCGGTTTCGGATGACGAAACCCGCCCCGTCTGAGTCGGTGAGGACGATGAGTCCCCGCCGCTCCGCCGCACGGCGCAGCAGCGCCATCTGCTCCGGGTTTTTGAAGATCCCGAAGCCGGAGGTCTCTAAAATCAGGGTATCCACCACCTGGGACAGGGTATTTTTGTCGTACCGGCCCTCTACCACGATGGCCTCCTTGATGTGCAGCATGGGTGTTCTCCTTTTGGTGTGTGTAAATGTAAATTGGAGTTTATCGCTTCTTGAGAAGCAGAAACCAAAGTCTCCCCCTCTGGGGGAGGTGGCCCCACAGGGGCCGGAAGGGGCCCGCTGAGGCTAAGCATTTCTGGGCCCCCCTCAGTCAGCTGCACTGACAGCTCCCCCAGAGGGGGAGCCTTAGACAGACAAACTCCAATTTATGATTCCTTATTTATCTCGCCGTGGGCTGTGCCAGCTCCAGCAGCAGGGTGGTCAGCAGCTCCTGGCCGTCCTGCCCGGTGGACTTCATGGCCAGGTCGGTCTGGCCGCAGCGGACCACGGCCCGGCGGCACCATTTTAACGAAAACCGCTTGGCGCTCTTCATCAGCTTCTCCGCCGGGTAGGGCTTTAAGCCCCACAGAGAGGCCAGGGCTGAGGCCCCTTTGCCCTGCTCCAGCACCAGCCGGGCGGAGTACAGCTGCCGCATCTGGCGGCCCAGGGACCACATGATCTTGATGGGGGGCTCCTGCATCTGGTACAGCTCTCCCAGCACTGAGGCCGCCTGGTCGAAGTGACCCTCGCCGATGGCGTCGGTCATGCGGAAAACCACCGCGTCCAGCTGGGGAGTGGCCACCGCGTCGATGTCGGCCTTGGTGATGTGTTTCTGCCTGGAATAGGCCCCGATCTTCTCAATCTCACCCACCAGATTGTTCATCAGGTCGCCGCACAGGAAAATGAGGTCCAGGGCCAGCCGGGAGTCGATGTCCTTGCCCAAGGCCCGGAACCGCCGCCGCACCCAGTCCACCAGATCCCCCTGATCCTGGCGCACGAAGTTGACCACGGTACCGTTCTGCTTCAGGGATGCGGCCATCTTGGTGCGGGCGTCTCCCTTATAGTCGATGAGGTCGTACAGAAAGACCACGCAGCAGTAGTCGGGCAGCTGGGAAAAAATGCGGATATAGCCCTCCCGGTCCTTCTCCCCCGCCTTAAAGAGGTCGAAGTCCGTGACCAGCACCAGGGTGCGTTCCGCCATCATGGGCAGGCAGTCCACCGCCTCCTCCAGGGCGTGGGGGGACATGTCCTTGGCCTTGATCTCGTGGAGGTTGAACTCTCCCATGCCCCCGGTGAGGATCAGCTCCCGCAGGCGGCCCAGGTAGTAGTCCCTCAGATAGGTCTCCTCTCCGTGGAAGAGATATAACTGCCCCGGAGTTCCCGCAGACAGGTCTTTTTTCAGTTTTTGGTAGCCGGCGGTGTCCGGCTTGGCTTTGGGCGGCATGGCTGCCCCTCCTTTATCCAATGGGTTTTCTGAACTGCACCGTCACGGTCCCGTGGAGGTCGGTGCGGTAGATGTCCGCCCCGGCCTCGTCCAGTCGGAGCAGGGTGTCCATAGCCGGGTGGCCGTAGGAATTGTGGGCTCCTACTGAGACGACGGCCAGCTCCGGTTTAATCGCCGCCAGCAGCTCCGGAGTGGTGGAATCCTCCGAGCCGTGGTGGCCCGCCACCAGCAGCTCCACGTCGGGCAGCTCCGTATGGCCCAGCAGCAGGCGTTCCACATCCCCGCCCATATCGCCGGTGATGAGGACATCGTGCTCCCCGGCGCTGGCCAGGACGGTAAGCCCCAGCTCGTTGGTTTTGGTCCCCTGACCCAGAGGGGCGAACAGCGCAACCGCCCGATTCCCTCCCAAGTCCAAGTAAGTATCCTCCTGAATGGTGCGGACCTCCGTCCCCTTTTCCTGGGCCAGGGTCAAAATTTCATGGCGCAGATTGCTGTCCTCCTCCCCCTCGGGCAGGATCAGAAGGTCTACCCGCACCCGCCGCAGCAGCTGGGGAATGCCGTTGACGTGGTCGGCGTGGCAGTGGGAGACCACCAGCAGATCAATCTTGTTATACCCCTTGGCTTGGACATAGTCGGCGGCCGTATCGCCAGCGTTGTCATAGGCGTCGCCGCCGCAGTCCACCAGCGTCACAAAGTCCCCCAGACGGAGCAGGATGCTCTGGCCCTGGCCCACATCCAGCACCGACGCCGTCATAATCCCTGTCCGGAAGGTAACGGCGGTGAATAGCATGGCGACCACCAGCGTGACCGCCCCGGCGCAGGCCGGAAACAGGATGGTCTTCTTCCCCTTGACCACCAGAGCCGCCCCCAGCAGGAGGTACAGAAATACCAGCCAGAACCGGTAGTAGACAGACTCCAGGGGCAGAGCGGAAAAGGTCAATTCCCCCAATTTGTTGACCATCCAATTCAGATACCGGGCCAGCGGTATAAAGGGGATTGCCATGACAGCTGCCAAACTGGAAGAAAAAACGCCCACCGTACCAATCACCAGCCCGGCCAGGAACAGCAGGGACACCGCCCACAGGGTGCACAGGTTGGAGATGGGGGCGATGAGGGACACGGTCTGAAAGTGGACGGCCACCAGGGGCACGGTGAATACCATGGCGCCCAGAGTAGCGGACAGGGTGGCCACCACAAATTTGGGCAGAAGCAGCAGCAAACGGACCGCCCGCTTTTTTCGTCTCTTGGCCAGACCCAGCTTATTCAGCATCCAGCTCTGGAGCCGGTCGGACACCAACAGGATACCCGCCACCGCCCCAAAAGACAGCTGCAAGCCAATGTGGGCGGCGGAAAAGGGGTTCCATACCAGCAGGAGCATGAGGGCGAAGGCCAGGGACGTGATGCCATCCCGTTCCCTGCGGACCAGCGGGGCCAGCTGGAGCATGACGATCATCACCGCCGCCCGAATGACAGAAGGGGTGTTTCCGGCCACACCGCAGAACAGCACCGCCCAGGCCACGGTAAGCAGGGCGGTGCTCCGCTTCCCACGGCCCATCAGGAGGGTCAGCAGGGAGGCCAGAAAGGCCAGGTGCATCCCGGATACCGCCACCGTGTGGGACAGGCCGGTGCGCTCCAGCGAGGTGGTAAATTCGTCGGTCAGGTGGTCCCGGTTGCCGGTGACCAGAGCCCGGACCACCGGGGCCGCGTCGGCGGGGAAGGCCCCGTCAATGGCCGTTTTCAGGCTCTTTGCGTAGACGGCGGGCCAGTAACGGATGGGGATGTGTTCCGGCCGCTGGACATCCAGCCTTCCGTATGCCTGGGCCCGGAGGAAGATGCCTTTGGCAGTGTAGTAGGTGATCTCCTCCCCCGCGAAGGTCCGGTCCCCTAACATGCAGTGGGCTACAGTGGAGATTTTGTCTCCGGGGCGCAGGTCGGCGCCCTGCTGATCTGTATAGAGGATGGCGGACAGCTGGACGAAATTCTCGGTGTCCGCCCGGATTAAAACAGAGTATCCATACTCCGTCTCCCGGGGCCAGTCGGCCACTGTGGCCGTGAGCATCACCGTCTTGCCGTCCAGGTCCTGAGCGGGACGAAACCAGATGTGGGAGTAGACCGCCGCCCAGATCAGGCCGACGGCCAGACCGGCCGAGATCAGCACAAGGGCCAGCCGGCGCCGGCGATCACCTTTTCTCAGCAGCAGATGGAGGATTGGACACAGCAAGGCCAGCGCCAGACCCAAAGGGAGCAATGTCTTTTCCGGCAGCAGGTAGTTGGCCCCGAAAACGGCGGCGGAAAAGGAACCGGCGAATATGGCAAGCTTTCGCATGGAACCTCTCCTTCCTTCGCTTCATTCTGGGCGCTTATTGGAGCTCATCGAAACATTTATAATTCCCGCTTTTTCAGCTCTTCCCAGTACCGCCGGGCGGCCTGTTCGGTCTTATTGTCCCCGTACTGATAGTAGTGGACGTCTTTCAGCTCGTCCGGCAGATACTGCTGGACCACCCAATGTCCGGGGAAGTCGTGGGGGTACCGGTACCCCTGTTCCCGTTCCAGACCGGAGGAGTCGGCGTGGACATTCTGGAGGTGCCGGGGGATGTCCCCCACCTTCCCCGCACGAACATCGGCCATGGCCCCGGCGATGCCCTGGTACACCGAGTTGGACTTGGGGGCGGTGGCCAGCAGAACCACCGCCTGGGCCAGGGGGAGCCGCCCCTCGGGCAGGCCCAACTGGAGGGCGTTGTCCACGCAGGCTTTGACGATAGGCACCGCCATGGGGTAGGCCATACCCACGTCCTCGCTGGCGGAGCACAAAATGCGCCGGATAGCGGTGATCATGTCCCCCGCCTCCAGCAGCCGTGCCAGATAGTGGAGAGCGGCGTCCGGGTCGGACCCCCGCAGGGACTTCATCAGGGCGGAGGCAATGTCGAAGTGGGCGTCCCCCTCCCGGTCATAGCGCATGGCCGACTTCTGTGCGGCGGTTTTGGCGTCGTCCAGGGTGACAAGGAGTTTCCCTTGTTCCCGTTTGGCGGCACTGAGCAAAAGCTCGATAGCGTTCATGGCCTTGCGGATATCGCCGCCGCAGGCCCAGGCGATATGCTCCTTCACCCCGTCCTCGCAGACCACCGGAGCGCCCAGGCGCTCCTCCATCATGGAGATGCCCCGGTCCACGGCGGGCAGAGCGTCCTCCGCCGTGATCTGCTTGAACTCGAAGACGGTGGATCGGGACAGCACCGCTCCAAACACCGCGAAAAACGGGTTCTCGGTGGTGGAGGCAATGAGGGTGATGCGGCCGTCCTCCATGAACTCCAGCAGGGACTGCTGCTGCTTCTTGTTAAAATACTGGATCTCGTCCAGATAGAGCAGTACCCCCTCGGGGGCCATCAGGGTGCCGATGTCGGCCATGATGTCCTTGATGTCCGAAATGGAGACGGTGGTGGCGTTGAGCCGGTGGAGAGGCCGGTTGGTCTTTTTTGCGATAATATTGGCCACCGTGGTCTTGCCGGTACCCGAGGGACCATAAAAGATCAGGTTGGGCACACTGCCCCCCTCGATGATCCGGCGGAGCAGGCCGTTCTCCCCCAATATGTGCTTCTGCCCCACCACCTCGTCCAAAGTCTGGGGCCGTATCTCGTCCGCCAGAGGGCGGTATGCCATAAAAACACTCCCTTTCCGGGGTTTTCAAACTTACCTTTCGTCCACGTCCAGCTCGATCTCAGTCCGAAAGGCCACCACGGCACGGCCCACGATCTGGACCCCGGCGGGCTGGCCGTTCTCCAGCGCCACCCGGACCTCCATGGTGCCGGGACGGCCCATGGCCTCCCCCTGGGCGGCGGTGAAGCGGACCTCGTCTCCCTCTGCTGGAATCACACCGAAATGGACCAGATAGGCCCCCATGGGGCCGTTGGCCACGCCGGTCACCGGGTCCTCGGCCACGCCGTTGGCCGGACCGAACATCCGACCGTGGACCAGGGGGCTCTCACCTGGACAGACGGCGAAGACGTGGTAGCCGTTGCTGCCCACCTCGGCGCTGAGGGTCTTCAATGCCTCCAGGTCGGGGGTCAGGCTGTGGAGCTTTTTCAGGCTTTTCAGGCCCACCATCACCTTGGAGGCGCCGGTGCTGGCGGACACCAGAGGGCAGTCGGGCCGCAGGTCCTCACGGGTCACACCCAGAGCGATGAGCAGGCGGTCCTGCTGCGCCTGGGTCAGGGGCTCGCTGATGGCGGCTTTGCCCTGGGACATGACGATCTGATAGTCTCCGTCCACCTTCTCCACATCCAC
>Ga0129308_1001317_pt1 | contig 26789 bp, 27 predicted proteins | sample L827metagenome_FD_94440 | JGI IMG/M metagenome (GOLD analysis project Ga0129308, IMG submission 94440) | Ring-tailed lemur group fecal microbial communities from Wisconsin, USA - L827 metagenome | ecosystem: Host-associated > Mammals > Digestive system > Large intestine > Fecal | place: USA...
AAAATAACTAAATATGAGGAGTTTTACAATTATAATAAGTTTGATTGCAATATGGAATTTACTTTAGATAAAAAAATTATAGATGGTTACTACTCTGTAGATAAAAATAAATATGCCTATGAACGAATTTGTGATTTATTAGAAAAAATTTATAAAGATAACTTAATTATGAAATTATATCAGTAAGTAGATATGGATGAATTAAGGGTTATAAAAAGGTGGATAGTTATGAAATATATAATTTTTTTTGAACATGCTGAAAGAGAACTACAAAATGCATATTTATTAAAATCAGAATTAGTTAGAAGGGGACATGAAGTTTATATATTTAATATAGATTATCTTCATAAAACAAAACAAGTTTTAAATTGGATACCAGACGTAATAATAGTACCATCTTTATATTACAATGTTAATTACGAGTATTTCACATCAGTTTTTTCTCATAAAATTGCTCATATTGTAAATTTGCAATATGAGCAAATTTTGTCTAAGGAGTGGAAAAGAATTGGATTTCACAATCCTAGAGGATTAGCTAAAAATGCCATACACTTGTGTTGGGGAGAAGAAAGTCAACGTAGAATAGTTGAACATGGAGTAAAGAAAGAAAATGCAATAATTGTTGGAAGTATTAACTTAGATATGGACCACAATAAATTTAGAAATATTTACAAAAGCAAAGAGGAAATAAGCTGTAAATACAATTTAGATATTAATAAAAACTGGATATTATTTATTTCTAATTTTACTTTTAATAATAAGAGGCGAGAGAGGCTATTTAAAATTAGATTTGGAGAAGAAAGTGCCTCAAAATATATTAACACATGTAAAAAGACAAAAAAAATAATCTTAGAATGGGTTGAAAAATTTATAAATGAAAATGATTGTGAGTTTATATATAGACCACATCCATCAGAAACACCAGATAAAAAGTTGATAGACTTAAAAAATAAGTATGAAAATTTCCATATAATAAAGGAAGACTGTGTAAGAAGTTGGATAAATGTAAGTGACAAAATTAATATATGGAATAGCACATGTATATCTGATATATATTTTATGAATAAGGATTGCATAATACTAAGACCATTAGATAACTTAGATGGATTTGAAAGTGATATTTATCTCAATTCTATAAAATCAAAGACTTATGAAGAATTTCGTATTTATAATACAAATCTTAATCTTGAAAAAAAATTTCCTGTAGATGAAAAACAAATACTAAAATTTTACAATATTAATAAAAATAAATTTGCTTACGAAAGAATATGTTATGTGTTGGAAACATTAGATTTCAAAAATATAGGATTAAGTAAAAAATAAAAAGTGAGAATGAAGGTTTTTTTATGAAAATAATAATTTTTTATCACGAAATACAAAGAGAATTACAAAATGCATATCTTTTAAAAGCTGAATTAGTTAGAAGAGGGCATGAAGTATATATATATCATTATGATTATATAAAACAAACAAAACAAGTATTAGCATTTGTGCCAGATATTATTATAACTCACTCCTTTCACGATCCAAGAAGTGCAAACTATATGACAGAATTATTTAGTAATAAAATAACAAGAGTAGTTAATCTCCAATATGAGCAAGTGCTATCAGAAGTATGGGAAGACTATCATATACCAAAAGAATTAGAAAAAAATGCTATACATTTGTGTTGGGGAGATCATATGAAAGACAGATTAATATCAAATGGAATTAATAAAAAAAATGCTGTTGTTGTTGGATCACTTAGTGTTGATATGGATAGGATAAAATTTAAATCTATATATAAATCGAGAGAAGAAATAAGCCATGAGTATAATCTACAAAATAATAAACAATGGATACTATTTATATCAAGCTTTAGTATGTCAGAGCTTAAGCACAAAAGAAAGAAAGTTTTCTTCTCACTATTAGGAGAAAAAAATACCTTACAGTTTTGTGAAGTAAGTACTAAATCTAAAAAGATAATACTAAAATGGATAGAAGAATATATAAAAAACAATGATTGTGAGTTTATATATAGACCTCATCCCTATGAAAAACGAAGATATAATAATTTTAATATTTTAGATATACTTGAAAAAAAATATGATAACTTTCATTTAATTAGTGAAGACTCTGTAAGAACATGGATAAATGTATGTGACAAGATAAATACATGGATAAGCACATCTGTTAGCGATGCCTATTTTATGAATAAGAATTGTTCTATTTTAAGACCTATTAATATTCCACCATACTTAGACTTAGAAATTATGCAAAGTTTTAATAAAATATCTAATTACGAAGATTTTTACAATTACAATAAATTAAATGATACAGCCTGTCTTTCATCAAACAAGAATATTATGAAAAAGTATTACTTTTTAGATGAAAACAAATATGCTTATGAAAAAATATGTGATCTATTAGAAAAAATTGTAAAAAACAATATAGTTATGAACTTATATAAATAAATATAGTTCTTTTAAAATAAGGTTGACAAAATAGTACCTTTATTTACATTGAATGCATATTATAAAGAGAAATGTTTTATAAATGCATTAATATGAATAGTAGAACATTTTTATAAGTATAGTGTTAAAGGAGCAAATATAATGTTGAATAGTAAAGTAATATTAATTACAGGCGGTACAGGATCATTTGGGAAAAACTTTACTAAATTGATTTTAAATAAATATAATCCTAAAAAAATCATAATATTCTCTAGAGATGAATATAAGCAAGATTTATTTAGAAAAGAATTAGCTCTATCAATGCCCCAAAAAGTACATTTAGTTAAATTTTTTATAGGAGATGTAAGAGACAAAGATAGACTATATAGAGCATTTGACAATGTAGACTATGTGATACATGCAGCAGCTATGAAACAAGTACCAGCCTGTGAATATAATCCTTTTGAAGCAATAAAAACAAATATAAATGGAGCTGAAAATATAATAGAAGCAGCTCTTGATAAAAAAGTAAAAAAAGTAATAGCCTTATCAACGGATAAAGCTGTTAATCCTATAAATCTCTACGGAGGGACAAAATTAGTATCAGATAAATTATTTATTTCAGCCAATGGTTATTCAGGGGAAAATGGAACAGTATTTTCTATAGTAAGATACGGAAATGTATGTGGAAGTAGAGGTTCTGTTATTCCTTTCTTTAAGAATCTTATAGAACAAAACATAAAAGAATTGCCCATAACAGATTTTAATATGACTAGATTTTGGATTAGCTTAGAAGATGGAATTAATTTAGTATTAAAAGCATTAGAAGAATCAAAGGGTGGAGAAACATATATATCTAAAATACCATCATTTAAAATAGTAGATTTAGCAGAGGCTATGTTACCAGGATGTGAACTTAAAAATATAGGTATTAGAGAAGGCGAAAAATTGCATGAAGTAATGATAACAAAAGATGATTCTAGAACCACTTATGAATATGAAAACCATTATATAATATACCCTCAACTTGATTGGTGGAATAAGGAAAATTATTTTGCTGAAGGAGGAAAACTTATACCTGTTGGATTTGAGTATAGTTCAGGATCAAACACTCAGTGGTTAAGTGTAGAGCAGTTAAGATCTGAAATGAATAGATTAGGAATATATAAAATATAATTATATTTTATATATAAGAAGGATGTAATAGATATGAGTATATTAAATAAATATAGATTTGGTCCAGATATATTACTAAAACACTGGATGCTTCGCATAAAACCTTTAAACAAGATGCTAGTAAAGAGAAATATTGGACAGTTGGGAGAAAACGTACAAGTAAGACCTTATGTAACAATTGTAAATGGAAATAATATTCATTTGGGAAATAATCTTGTATTAAGATCAGGAACGCAGTTACATGCAGGTAAAAAGTCTAAAATTATTATAGAAAATAATGTATTAATTGCACCAGATGTATTTATAACAGTTAATAATCATAATTATACAGATATAAATAAGCCAATTCTCCAGCAAGGGGACTCTGAGGAAGATGTAGTAATAAAAGAAGGCTCTTGGATTGGAAGAGGGGCTACAATATTAAAGGGTGTAACCATTGGAAAAAACAGTATAGTAGGTGCTGGGGCAGTAGTTACTAAAGATGTTCCAGACTACTGTATTGTTGGAGGAGTACCTGCAAAAATTATTAAAAAAATGGACTAAAAATAAAGAAAGGAGAATACAAGATGAAAGATGAACTAGCTATAAATGGTGGCACTCCAGTAAGAAAGGAATACTTGTCTTATGGACGTCAGGTTATAGATGATGAGGATATTAATTTAGTGGTTAATGTTTTGAAGGGCAATTATTTAACTACAGGTCCAAATGTAAAAGAATTTGAAGAAATGGTGGCTAGTTATGTAGGTTGCAAATATGCTGTAGCTGTATCAAATGGTACAGCTGCATTGCATGCAGCTTGCTTTGCAGCAGGAATTAAAGAAGGAGACGAGGTTATAACAACTCCTATGACATTTGCAGCTTCAGCTAATTGTGTTTTATATTGTGGTGGTAAGCCTGTATTTGCTGATATTAATCCACTTACTTATAACATAGATCCAAAAGAAATAGAAAAGAAAATAACTAGCAAAACTAAGGCAATAATACCTGTAGATTTTACCGGTCAAGCAGTGGATTTAGATGAAATTAAAAAAATAGCAGATAAGTATAATTTAATAATAATTGAAGATGCAGCTCATGCAATAGGAACAAAATATAAGGGTGAAAAAGTTGGAAATATTTCAGATATGACAGAATTTAGTTTTCATCCAGTAAAAACCATAACTACTGGAGAAGGTGGAGTGATTACAACTAACTCAAAAGAACTTTATGATAAGTTAGTATTATTTAGAACCCATGGAATTACTAGAGAAAAAGAGTTTTTGATTAATAAAGAAGAGGGTCCTTGGTACTATGAACAGATTGATTTAGGCTATAACTATAGAATAACAGATATACAATGTGCCCTTGGTATAAGTCAGTTAAAGAAGTTAGATAAATTTATAGAAAGAAGAAAAGAATTAGTAAAAATGTATAATAAAGAATTATCAAAAATAGATGGAATTATTATTCAAAAAGAAGAAGATTTTTCTGATACTGCTAGACATTTATATATTATAAAAATAGATTTAGAAAAATTTAAGGCAGGAAGAAAAGAAATATTTGAAGCCTTGCAAGGTGAAAATATAGGAGTTAATGTTCATTACTTGCCAATATATTTACAACCTTATTACAAAAAACTGGGATATGAAGAAGGTTTATGTCCTAATGCAGAAGATTTATATAATAAAATGATTACTTTACCACTACATGCAAATATGAGTGATAAAGATCTACAAGATGTAGTATTAGCAGTTAATAAGGTTCTAAACTACTATAAAAAATAAAGGTGGTAACTTCTATGAATATATTAATTGTAACGACTAAAGAATGGAATAAATCAAATGCAATTATATATAAATCACAAAATCCACAATACAATATAGAAATTATAACAAAAAATAATGATTTTACTTTAGAAAATATTAAAAATTTTAATCCAGATATAATTTTTTTCCCTCACTGGTCATGGTTAATACCAAAGGATATTTATGAAGCTTATGAATGTATTGTATTTCATATGACAGACCTACCCTATGGAAGAGGAGGAAGTCCACTTCAAAATCTTATTTCCAGGAATATTAAACATACAAAAATTTCAGCCCTTAGAGTAGATGGTGGCATAGATACAGGAAATATTTATTTAAAAGAACCTTTAGATTTATATGGAAGTGCAGAAGAAATATTTGTAAGAGCATCTCGTATTATATTTGATAAAATGATTCCTCATATAGTAAATAATAGACCAACTCCTATACCTCAAGAAGGAACAATAGAAACATTTCAAAGACTTTCACAAAAAGATAATGAATTAAAGCCAGAGTTTGACTTAAATAAAATATACAATTATATAAGAATGGTAGATGGAGAAGGATACCCAAATGCTTTTATAAAATTTGGCGACTATAAAATAAAATTTTCTAGAGCTAGCTTAAAGCATAATAAAATTGTGGCAACAGTGGAAATTGAAAAGGAGGAAGAATAATTGAGTAAAGTACTTGTGATAGCAGCACATCCAGATGATGAAATACTAGGTGTGGCAGCTACAATAAGAAAACATGTGGAAAATGGAGATGAGTGTGAAGCATTAATACTAGGAGAAGGGGTAACCTCCAGATATGATAATAGGGAAAATTATGATGAAGACAAATTGAATCAATTACAAGAAGATACAATTAAAGCAGGAAAAATAATAGGTTATAAAAATGTATATACAGCAAATTTAAGAGATAATAGATTTGATAGTTATGATTTACTTCATATTGTAAAAATAATTGAAAAATATGTTGATAAAATAAAGCCTGATATTATATATACTCATCATCATGGAGACTTAAATGTGGATCATAAAGTAACATTTGAAGCAGTTATAACAGGAACAAGACCTATATCAGATGAAATTGTAAGAGAAATTTATTGTTTTGAAACAGTGTCTTCTACAGAGTGGAGTTTTATAGATAAGTATAAATTTAATCCTAATTATTTTGTAGATGTAACTGGATTTATGGAATACAAATTAGAAGCGATGAAACAATATACAGGTGAATTAAGAGAAAGCCCTCACCCAAGATCCTTAGACAATTTATTATATACAGCTAAAAAATGGGGCAGCATTATAAACTGTGAATATGCAGAAGTTTTTGAAGTTGTAAGAATGATAAATAAATAATATTTGGGGTGTATAAAATATGAACAAAAAAATAACAGTTATAATACAAGCAAGAATGGGTTCCACTCGTTTACCAGGAAAAGTATTAATGAATATTAATGGTAAAACTGTTTTACATCATGTTATAGATAGAGTTAGTCAATGTAAAAATATTGACGATATAATAATAGCTACAACAAACCTTGAAAAAGATGATTTAATAGTAAAAGAAGTGGAAAAAATGGAATGTAAATATTTTAGGGGTAGTGAAGACAATGTGCTAGATAGATATTATGAAGCAGCAACACTTAATAAATCAGATATTATAATTAGAATAACTTCCGACTGTCCACTAATAGACCCTAAAGTTGTTGACGAAATGATAGAGTTTTATATTAATAATAACTATGAAATGGTTACAAATGCATGTGCTGATAGTAGCAAAAGAACTTATCCAAGAGGATTAGACACAGAAATATTCTCCTATAAAGCTTTAAAAGAAGCAAAAGAAAATGCAAAAGAATCATACCAACTAGAACATGTCACTCCTTATATTTACGAAAATACTACCAAAATATTTTATTATAAAAACAATATAGACTATTCAAAGTATAGATTTACATTAGATACAGAAGAAGATTTAAAATTAATAAAAGAAATATACAAAAATTTATACTTTGGAGAAAATAATTTTTACCTAAAAGAAGTGATTGAAGTTATGGAAAACAATCCTGATTTGTACTTTATAAATAATAGCATAAAGCAAAAACATATAAAGGAGTAAGAAAATGATAAGTCTAAGATCTGCAAATTATGAAGATTGCACTTTGTTATTTAAGTGGGCAAATGACAGTCAGGTTAGAAAAAATGCATTTTCTCCCAACAACATAGATTTGGAAAGTCATATTAAATGGTATGAAAATAAAATGAATGATGAAAACACTGGTATATTTATAGTACTAAAAGATAATGTTGAAGTTGGTCAAATAAGGGTAGACATAAGTGATAATAAAGGATTTATTGATTACAGTATAGATGAAAATTATAGAGGTCAAGGTATAGGTACGCAGATATTACAACTGATTAAATTGGAAATTACCAATGTGAATTTAATAGGATATGTGAAAAAAGAAAATATAGCATCTATGAAGGCCTTTGAAAAAGCCGGATATGAAAAAATTGAATATGGTGATTTTATAGAATATATATATAAATCAAATTCTAATTGAGGTTAATTATGAGAAGAATAGGAATAAGAGCTGATGGAAACAGTCAAACAGGCATGGGGCATATTATGAGATGTTTAGTTATAGCTAAAGAATTTATGAGAAGAGATATAGAAGTTATATTTTTAGTGAAATATGATGAAAAGTTAATTGAAATATTAAAAAAAAACAAAGTAAAATATGAAATAATAAAAAGTCAAAATCTAAAAGATGAATCTAAAGAAGTATGCCATTTTATAAAAAGTCTAAAACTAGATTGCTTGTTAATAGATTCATACTGGATAAGTAATGAATACTTAGAAGAAATTTATTATAATACAAATTTATTAGTATCCATAGATGATAATAATTTATACCATTACCCTAGCCATATTATTTTAAATGCAAACATATATGCAAAAGATTTAAAATACAAATTAATAAATCCAAAGACCAAATTGTTGTTAGGCTGTGACTATGCCATATTAAGAGAAGAATTTATAAAAGAACCACCAATTATAATTAAAGATAGGGTTGAAAATGTTTTAGTAACAATGGGTGGTTGTGATATAAACAACTACACTCCAACAGTATTAAAAAGCATATCAAAAGTAGATACACAAATAAATGTTATAGTAGGACCACAATTTAAAAATATGCAGACTATAAAAAATTTATCCTTAATCAATCCCAATATAAATCTAATAAATAATCCAAAGAGTGTAAAAGACATTATGAGAAAAAATGATGTGGCAATTTCTGCAGCAGGCACCACTACTTATGAGTTGGGTGTACTTGGTATACCTACCATACTAATATGTCAGGCAGATAATCAAGAAAATATAGGAAGAAAAACAAAAGAACTTGATATGATGATTAGTCTAGGGAATTTTAATCAAGTAGAAGAGCAACAAATATATGATAACTTATTGTATTTAATTAATAACAAATCAAAAAGAGAAGATATGAGTAAAAAATGTATTCAAAACGTGGGAAGAAAGGGTGTAATTAACATAGTAGATGAAATTTTAAATTATAAGCTATGAATATATGGAGGAAAATATGGATATTAAAATTGGAACAAGAATAATAAATGAAAATTCACCATGTTTTATAATAGCCGAATTATCAGCAAATCATAACCAAAATATAGATATTGCAAAACAAACTATAAAAGCAGCTAAAGAAAGTGGAGCAGATGCAATAAAACTACAAACTTATACCCCAGATACAATGACTATAGATTGTGATAATGAGTTTTTTCAAATAAAACAAGGAACTGTGTGGGATGGAACAACTTTATATAAATTATATGAAAAGGCATACACACCTTGGCATTGGCACAAAGAATTAAAGGATTATGCCCAAAGTTTAGGGTTAATATTTTTTTCTACACCTTTTGATAAAAGTGCTACAGATTTTTTAGAAGAATTAAATGTGGATGTATATAAAGTAGCATCTTTTGAAATAACAGATATACCTCTTATAGAATATGTAGCATCAAAGAAAAAACCAATGATAATATCTACAGGAATAGCTACATTGGAAGATATAGAATTGGCTGTTCAAACATGCAAAAAAGCAGGAAATGATGAAATAATTTTATTAAAATGTACTTCATCATATCCTGCAAAATTGGAAGATTCTAATTTATTAACAATATTAGATTTAAAAGAGCGATTTAATGTTATTTCAGGGCTGTCTGATCATAGTATGGAAATGGAAGTACCAATAACAGCAGTAGCTTTGGGAGGAAAAGTAATAGAAAAACATTTTATACTAGATAGAAATATGGGTGGTCCAGATGCAGGATTTTCCATGGAGCCAGAAGAGTTTAAAAAAATGGTGGATTCTATTAGAAAAGTTGAAAAAGCTCTGGGTATAGTAGATTATGAGTTGACTGAAAAGAAAAAGAAAAACAGAGAATTCTCTAGGTCTTTATTTATAGTAAAAGATATGAAAGCAGGAGAAATTATAACGCAAGAAAATGTAAAGTCTATTAGACCAGGATTTGGAATGCATCCTAAGTATTACAAAGATGTTATTGGTAAGAGAATAAAAAAAGATATAAAAAGAGGTACTCCATTAACTTTTGAATTAATAGAGTAAATAGAAAGATTAATTTTACTAAAGAGCCCCTGCATAGAATGATAATTTCACATTTCTATGTAGAGGCTATTTAGAATGTCTTTATATTTACTTATTCTTTAGTTTTTAATTTTAAATTCCTTTAATATTTTATTTTTTTCAGTATTAGATTTTATCATTCCCACATTAAATTTAGTATGAAACTCAGTTGAGGTATTTTTATTATGAACTATAACCATATAATTTTTTTCATGTAAAATCTTACATTTTAGATTTATGGCTGAGCTATGACCCCTAGGCATAACATATCTAAAACCATTTAAAAAATCTGACACCTTGTAGACTAAAGCATAAAAAGGTGGAGAAGGATATTTCCATAAACCTAACTTATCTTTATGAATATGGTAGACATAACCATCTTGATTTAATATACATTCTATGGAATTATCAATATTTAATTTATAAAGCTGATCAATAAAAGATGGAAGATACATATCATCACTATCTAATCTAACTAAATATAAATAATCATATCCTTGTATAAGTTTATACAATAAATCATTATTTTTAGGAAGAAATATAATATTTTCTGGCAATTTATTATATTTGGACAAAGCTTGCATAACTAAATCATAACTTAAAGGATCATAAGAAATTAATGCTGTGAAATCTTGATTAGTTTGAGAAATTAAACTTTTATAAGTGTAATTCATAAAAATATCCATTCTATAATCAATCCATTCTTTCGTTAACCTGGGTGGTATTATATTTTTTTTCTTAAAAAAATCATCAAAGTCAAAGGAATTAAAAGGTATATTAATTATAATTTTTTTACTCATAAATTTACACCTGCTTCATTAAAAATAACTTAATATACATTTACCTTATATATTATGATGGGGGATTTTTTATGTGAATTACTTGATAGAAGTAGATTTATGTAACATCTTAATTCTTAGGAACATATTATTTAGTATCAAATAATAGGAAAATTAAAAGAAAGGAGACTTATAGTGGAAAATAATAGTTTGGAATTAATAAATTATAGAAATGAAAATTATAATAAATCTTTAAATAATAAATTGCTAAAATTAGCCTCAAATATACCTGATAGTAACGGAAGTAGATATTTTGAAAAAATAGATAAAAATATTGGTATTGTAACAGATGAATTTATGTATAACTATTACAAGGATTGCGTCAATCTTATATATATAAGTTCTCTCAAATATAAAGAAATTATAGAAAATAATAAGATAGATATGTTTTTGTTTGTAACTTGTTGGAGAGGGATGGAAGATAATGATTGGAGAGGTAAAAGAAAACAAGAAAACACCATATCAAAAATTATTCGGTTATGTAGGTCTAAAAATATTCCCACCTTATTTCAAAGTATAGAAGATCCCAGTAACTATAATGTTTTTATTAATATAGCTAAAGACTTTGACTATATTTTTACTACAGATGAAAATAGAATAGAAAATTATAAAAACAATTGTAATAATGAGAATGTTTATTTATCAATGTTTGGAGTAAATCCTTTATTTCATAATCCAATTGGTATAAAAAATAATAAAAAATTAAAAGAAGTACTTTTTGCAGGAAGTTGGATGAGAAAATATCCTCATAGATGTAAGGATATGAAAAAAATATTTGATGGTGTTTTATCTTCTAATAGAGAATTAAATATAATAGATAGAAATTTTAATGAAAATGCTTATTTCTATCCAAAAGAATATATTCCATATACCAGTCCCTCTATTAACCACGAAGATTTGCAAAAGATACACAAACTTTATGATTGGATAATAAATGTAAATAGTATAAAATACAGCCCAACAATGTGTGCCATGAGATGTTATGAGGCTCAAGCCCTGGGAAATGCAATAATATCAAATTATAGTATAGCTGTAAACAATAATAATCCAAACATATTTATAGTTCATGACAGTAAAGAAGTAAATTCTATTTTAAATAGCTTTAATAATGAGGAAATTTATAAACATCAAGTTTATGGAATAAGAAATGTAATGAGCGACAAGTGTGTATTTAATAGAATTGAAGATATGATGAAGAAAGTTTATCCTAATTTTTATATAAATTTAAATAAAAAAGTGTTAGTAGTAACTAAAAAGATTACTCCAACTATAAAAGAGAGTTTTAACAGACAGAGCTACCAATATAAGTATTTAGTTGAAGAAGATAAAGCAAAGAAAATATACAATGAATATGACTTTATAGCTTTTTTCAAAGAAGATTATTTTTATGAAGAGTATTATCTACAAGATATGATAAATGGATTTAAATATACAGATAGTGATTATATAACTAAGGATAGTTATTATTACAATAATCAGCTTATATCTGGTATAGAGCACAATTATGTAAATAAAATGAAGGATAAATACAAAACCCTATTTGAGATAAAAGCCTTTAATTTGGATTTTTTACTTTCATTAAATAATTCCATATTCTTAAACAATGGTTACTCCATAGACCCCTTTGGATTAAATGTAAAAAATAGTATAAGTAATAATGAAAATAGCTCTCTTTTACAAAAAATATATGACAAACTAAGAAATGGATTTTTGGTTAATGATAAAAGCACAAGTAATAATGAAGAAGATAATAAACTGTTGAAACAAAATAAAAAAGAATATAAATTCTCTGTAATAGTTCCCATATATAACAATGGAAGATATTTGCTAAACAAATGTTTTAATAGTTTAAAAAGAAGTAGCATGTTTAATGATATGGAAATAATTTTAGTAGATGATGCTTCGAGTGACAAGGATACAATAGGGATAATGGAGAGTTTGAATAGAGAAAATGAAAATATTAAACTTTATAGATTTAATGATATATCAAGTGGAAGTGCTTCAAGACCTAGAAATAAAGGAATAGAGATTTCTACTACAGATTATATTACATTTTTGGACCCAGATAATGAGGCTGTAAATGATGGATATGCAAAACTATATAAGGAAATTGTAAGTTCAGACTACGATATGGTTTTAGGTAATATGCTGAAAGCTGGAAATAAAGAAAGTGTAATGAAAAATAGAAGAAGTAAAGTAATAGACAACCCGAGACAATATGAAGTTAATAATAATTTTCCTGTTAATAGTATTCAAGCAATTATGATTAAAAAAAATTTGATTTTGGAAAATAATTTAAAAATGGTAAATGGTGCAATAGGTCAAGACACTTTATTTTTTATAGAACTAATGCTAAATGTAAAGAAGATAAAAATTATAGAAGATATAATTCATATTTATTATGCTGCTGTAAAAACATCAATAACAAATAATAATAGTATAAGTTTTTTTGAAAAGTCTCTTTTATTGGAGAGAGAAATGGCTATTAAGTTGGAGAGATATGGTGTAAAAGAGGAGTATATATATGGAAAACTAGAATTATTTTATAAAAATTGGTATATGTCAAAATTGAAAAATGCAGACAAAAGTATGGTAATGGAAATCACAAAAATAATGTTAGAAATTTTGAATGTATATAATCATACTCATATTCAAGATAATGAAATAAAAAATTTTATAGAATGTGCTAAGAGTAAGAAATACGATGAAATAAAGAAAATATATTTTTAGATAAATAATAAAGAATTAGTTATTTGTTAAAAAAATGTGTCAAATAATGGAATACATTCATAATATATACAAGAGATAGGAATCTTATAAAAGGATTTGTCTCATTATAAGAGTATTGGAGGAAAGAAAATGGCAGAAATAAAATGTACTGATAACTTGACGTTAAATTTTTCGGCAACTTATGTAGTACCAGCTTCTTTTGGACTAGTTGAAGCATCACAGTTTTCCATAGCAGTATCAACAGACTCACTTATAGTATATAAAGATATAGTAGACTACCCTGTTCCACCAACAGAACCAGTAATAGGTCCATGTGGAGGAACTATTGATAATGTAGTTCTTAAATTAGGGCAAGTAAAAGTTTCTGGTTCGATTGTTTATAGAGTAGCAGCAAATGGAATTCAATCAGATCCATTAAAAATACCAGATGAATTGAAAGATAAGGTAAATGTTGACGATAATATATGGTCAAGTGCTGATGGATTTGTTGATGTGGTAGACGGAGCGAATAACTATATGACAGTTGCATTTGTTTTACCAGACGAAGATATAGATCCGAGTTTATTAACAGTAACTCTAAAATCCCTTGTACTAGGCTCAACATATACTGAAGAACGTTCAGATAATAAAGTTATTACTTTAGAAGGGCAGTTTGAATTAGGATACGCCTAATTTAGTTAAGTAAGAAAGGACTAGCTGATGTTTGAATTTTTCAAAAAATACTTTAGAAAAAATAAGAGCCTAGAAGAAGTGAATTGTGAAAGTGAACAAGAAGAAAATAATCTAGAAAATAAACAAGAAGAAAACAATCTAGAAAATAAAGAGGTAATCTCCCCAGGAGGAGACTCTTTTGAACAAGATTTTGAAATAAAAGATTTAAAAAAATCTAAATATATTTTAAAGGAGGATGCTGGAATTATGGCACAATCATTACCATTCCCATGTGAACATGAAAATGTAATACCACAAACGATACTCCAAATAAGAAAAGACCTTGTTACAGATCCAGATAAAGTAGCAGAATTTATAAATTTAGCACACTGTGACCAATTTAAAGTAATGGAAGAAGCATTTAACTATCAAGTGGAAGTAAATGACCCATGTGGTGGACCAGGAACAATAACTGGTGAAACTTTACTAAAAGAAATTATATTAGTATTAGATGTTCATTACTCAGTTTTATTATTTGATACTATAACAAGTAAGAAAGTATACGATGGTCAAGTAGAATCATTAACTGCGTTTTGTTTATATAAAATAGTACCATTTGATAAGGAAGTAATAGTTAATGAAGACGATTTTGAATTAGTATTTGATACAACTATAACTAGATTACCAGAATTAGATGGTGTAGATTTTTATATGTATAAAGTTGAGGGAAAAGTTAACGTAGTAGAAATTCCATAAATAGTTAAGGAGCTATGGCAAAAAAGAGCCATAGCTCTTTTGTTATATGGTTACAAATTTAATATGATTTTGTATACTAGGATTTACATTTCTTAGGAAGTTATATTCGTCATCACAGTAAAAAACAAAGTTGTTTCTATATACATAGTCACTAGATAAATCATTATTATAAGCTAAAAATGAAAGAAAAGTTTTTGGGAAGAAAAGAGTGTCTTTGTAAACTTTATTTACATAAGAGTCTTTATTATCACAAACTTTTAACTCTAGTTCATCTTTATTAACTTCATATATTTGGCTTTTACCAATTATATGAATATTAGAATAAGAAAGTATATTTACATAATCACGAATATAATTGGCACCGTAATAGTTATTAGAGTAGAATAAAGCATAATTTGTAATGTTGTGCTTTAAATTATAAATATATTCAAAAATATGATTAATATCTTTTTCATTTCTATAAAAATTACAATAAAGATTTTTTATATTTAAGAAAACTTTACAATCTTCAAAACTAATATCTTTATTAATTATTAAGTAAGTATATGAAGGAGTAAAATATTGATTTATCAAGCAATTATATATTTCCTGTATATGAGCACTATCTTCAAGAATACAAATTACTGCCACACTAATAGAGGATCTTTTATTATAATCTAAATTTATAGTATTAAATACCTCCATTAATCTATTAGTATAAGTGTGATTTTCTAAAACATATCTTTGGCTCTCTTTTGCTCTTTTTTCATAAAGAGATCTATTTTTTAATATATCATCCAATAAACCTTCTGTATCTTCTTTATTATTTGATATAAAAACATAATCTTTAAAATTATCAAATATTCCCTTTGAATAAGATGATAAAAGTAAAGTTTTACAAGCTAGGATTTCATAAACACGTCTAGAGACCATATAAGAACTATCATGAATGGAATTCACATTTAAAAAAACAGTGTAGTTTTTATAAGCCTCAACCATATATTTGTAATCTAATTTTCCGACAATATTGTCTAAATACTCTTTGGGCCAGTATTTATCCAAAAACTCAAACATGGATCTTTGATGAAAATTTCTATCATAAATATGAACATTATAGTCTAGAGCAGGTTTTAAAATATATTCAAAGTCCTTTAATCTATTGTCGTGTTTATCACTATACCAACCTCCAGCAAAAGCAACATCACCAAGTTTATATTTATTTTTATTAATTGAATTGTGAATTTTAGGTTGTGCTGCAAAGGAAAGAGGATATACATTATGGTGATTACACAGTTCTACTTGCCTTGGGATTATATTTTCATCTGATACAAATACATAATCAAAAATAGAACTGGACTTTTCAAAATAAGAAAGATTTACAAGGCCTTCTTTATTAAAAAAGACTGTGGGAATTTTTTTATTCTTACAATAAGTAACTAAATCCAAAAGGGTATTATCTAACTTTTCTTCACAGGCAATTTTTCCAATCCAAGTTTTACAAACTCCATACCAAGCAGATTCTACAAATAAAAGATCTGGCTTAAACTCTTCTATTTGTTTCCTCCATATCATAGACTTAAGTTGAAGCAAGTTACATTCAGGATAAAAACAATCATAAGTAAATTCATCTAGAATACATGCCATTTTTATATGAAATATTGTAGAAGAAGAAGTTTTTATATCAGGCATATTATCAATTATAGTTACAAAATCTTTTACAACAGGGGAATTTTCGTAGGTATTCTCCTCAAATACAATAGGCAACTCTAATATGTTTAAATTAAAGTTAATATCTTCTTTTAGGTTAATATCTATTTCAATTTTTATTACATCTTTATTATCAAATTTATAAGATTCATTTAAATATAGTAATATATTTTTTATTTCATTATTATTGGTATAAAGTTTAATATTAATTGTTGAAAGGTTATCATTTGTATTGCTGTTAAATATAATTTGGTACTGATTAAATAACTTTACATCCTTTATAAGATGATGAGTAACTAAATTTTTTTTGTTATATTTATAAGAAAAAAATAGTTTATTTGCAGATTTGAATTTCATAATACACCTCTTTCACAATACTACTAAAAACTGACAAAACACAGTAACTAAATACAAAAAAGTTCATATTATACTAATAGAGATTGGTATACTCTCTAATTTATATAATAAGGAGGATTAATAATGAATTGTATAGATAGTGTAACATTACCATTTAACGTAACTATAAATGTTCCAGAAGGATTTTACTATAATGATGAAAATCAACTTTCTGTAGCAGTATCAACTGATGATTTAAATATATATGTAGCAGAAGAAACTTTTATTACAAGTGATATAAAAAATCCATGTACAGGAGAATCTATTACTAATGTAACCGTGTATCTTGAAGAGATAAGAATGTCAGGAAGCTTAGCTTTTAGAATGGCTTTAAATGCACTAGTAAGTAGTTATAATTTTATGTTAGGAAGTCAGAGTACAGTAAATGGTGATGGATGGTCTTCAGCAGACGGTTTTGTACAAATTAAAGTAGTAGATGGAGGTGTGCTAAAAGACTATATAGTACTTGGTTATGTAAATCCACAAGATCCAAAGCCAATACCAACAATAGAAAATATTTCAGTAGTTCTTGATAACTACGATGTAATTGAACATACAATAGGAAATGAAAAAGTACTGGAATTAACAGGAGAGTTTTCTTTTGCCTTAATACCATAAGGGTAAGTAAATATGATTAAAAATATATGTGTTATAGGATTGGGATATATTGGACTTCCTACAGCAACCATGTTTTCTTTATATGGTCATAATGTGGTAGGTGTAGATACAAACAAAGATGTAATAGATAAACTTAATGATGGCAAAATAATAATACAAGAATCTAATTTAGAAAAATTGGTAAACTATGCAGTAAACCAAGGAAAATTTATTGGAAGCAACACACCTAAAGAGGCAGATGTATTTGTAATAGCAGTGCCTACACCAATAAAAGAAGACAAAAGTGCAGATATGGAATATGTTATTTGTGCAACTAGATCAATTTTAAAATATTTGAAAAAAGGCAATATAGTTGTATTAGAATCAACATCTCCTGTGGGTACTACAGAGGAAATTATAAAGCCTATAATAGAAGAAAGTGGATTTAAGGTAGGAAAGGAAATATTTCTTGGATATTCGCCAGAGCGTGTAATACCAGGAAATATAGTTTATGAATTAAAAAACAACGCCAGAGTTATAGGTGGAATAAATGAAGAGTCTGCAAAAGAAATAGAAAAAGTTTATAAAACTATTGTGGACGGTGATATATATTTAACTGACTGTAAAACTGCTGAAATTTGCAAGTTAATGGAAAATACCTATAGAGATGTAAATATAGCTTTAGCAAATGAATTAATGTTAATTTGTGATAAATTAGGTATAAATCCCTGGGAAGTAATAGAATATAGCAATAAACATCCTAGGGTAAATTTACACATGCCAGGACCTGGGGTGGGAGGACATTGTTTAGCTGTGGACCCCTGGTTTATTGTGGAGAAAGAGCCCAGTGTTTCTAAAATAATAAAATCTTCAAGGCAAATTAATGATTTTATGCCTACCTATGTATATGAGTCAGTTGAAAAACTTTTAAATAACAAAAAATATAAAAATGTGACTATTTTAGGAATAACATACAAGGCCAATATTGATGATGTAAGGGAAAGTCCTATTATAAAATTAATAGATTTATTGCTTGAAAATAACTACACAGTAAAAGTATTTGATCCTTTTGTTAAAGATTTTTACTTAAACAAAAACAATATTATTTCAGCTTGCCAAGATAGTGATTTATTAGTTTTAGGAGTAAACCATGATTGTTTTAAGGACATTCCTTTCCATGAAATAAAAAAAGTAATGAGAGGAAATATAATACTTGATACTAGACATTATTTAAATAAAGAAGAAATAGAGAGTAAAGGCTTTGTATATAAGCTTTTAGGATGTAAATAAAATAATAGGACTACTTCTTAATGGAGTAGCCTTTTTTTGTATTATAAATTATGAAAAACTAAAATGTATTAATTTTTCAAAATTAATATTTTGGCGAAAAACTGTAACAAAATAGCCAATATAATCATATTTTAAAGTAAATAAGCAAGAAGCTTATTAAATATCAAAAAAGGAGAAGATATTATGTCAGAAAATACAAGTCTTTCTAGATTATTTGGCGGTTTTGACTGTGGATGTTTTGGAGGATGGTTACTACCAATCGTAGTTATATTTTTAATATGTATGGTGGGAGACGATTTATTAGACTTTATATGCTGTGAAGACTCAGCAATAATATGGATTATAATAATCGTAATGTTACTATTCTTCCTACAAGAAGATGACTGCTGTTGCTAATTAAGCAAAAAGCTATGAAGGGGAAATTTATATTTCCAATTCATAGCTTTATTTTTTACAAAAACATTCATTTGATTTAATAGAGGCTATTCCACCATCTAAAACTTTTGCATCTATGCCAAGATACTTTGCGTATGCCCACAGAGTAGGACTTCTAAGTCTTCCTTTTGAACATGCAATAACAATTTTTGATTTTTTGTTATTAGATATTTTTAATAATTCTAGTTTTATCTTTTTCATATTTTTTAACAAACCATAGATTATTACTATCTCCGCAATAATTAAATATTTGTGAAGAAAATCATATTGAATTCTATTAATAATGGGAACGTTGTATTGCAATTTTTTATCAAAATTATATTGGTCTTCAGTTCTTGCATCTATTGTAATTTCATCAGTAATATCATTGTATTTAATTAAATATTTTTTTAAAAATATTCTCATGAATTTATCTAATGTTAGTATCTTAATCCCTCCAAGCTAAAGTTTGTTTTAAGTATTTTATCATATATAGAACCTATTTCCTATGTAAATTTAAAGAGAATTTTAACTTTTTAAGATTATAGGTAACACTTTTATTTTTTAAACATATTATATAATAGAAGAGTTTTGCCAATTGTCATCTAGTGTGCTTACATAATCCAGGCAATCTCTTTTATGGTAAAGGGAGGTAATTACAATGAATAGTAGTTTGACTAGAATGTTTGAAGGTTTGGGAGGAACAGGCTGGTGGATAATAGTCCTATTCTTTTTATTTTTAGCTTTTCAAGAATGCTGGGCTGAGATCTGTATAACAGACTGGATCCCATTTTTGATTTTACTACTAATTGTTTGCTCTTGTGGTGTTGGTGATAATGATTGTGGCTGTATGGAAAACAATGTGGACTATAATTGCAATTGCTAACTAAAGAGTAAAAGTAATACCTAGTTTAAGATGGACTACTGCATATATATAAAGATCTTTTGCAGTAGTTCATCGTAAATTAAAAGTGTTAATAAAAATATAAAAATATTTATTAAGTGAAAGATAAAAAAGATTATCACAAATAATTAAATTTGCATATTATATGTTAAGAGCGAGAGCTCGAGAAATATAATAAAAATATATATCAACAGGAGGTATACAACAATGTTAGACAGATTATTCGGAGATGAAGGATGTTTTGGCGGAGGAGCTTGGTGGATAATAGTATTATTTTTCTTATTCTTAGCATTTGGTGAAAGCTGGTGCGATATAGACATAATGGCTTGGATACCATTCTTAATCATACTATTAATAGTTTGTAGCTGTGGTAACTGCTTGTAGACTAATCGAGAAATAAATCATAATAAGTAGGGGGACAAAATAATGTTAGATAGACTATTTGGTGGCTGTGGATGCGGCGAAGGAATGTTTGGAGGATGGTGGATAATAGTCCTATTCTTCTTATTCTTAGCATTCCAAGATTGCTGGGCAGAAATAGATATTTGTGCTTGGATACCATTCTTAATATTATTATTAATAACAGTAAGTTGTGGTGGATTTTTAGAAGACGATTGCTAATTCAATCAAATTTACAGTTAATAGAAAAAATAAATAGATAAATAAGGATTAGCGTTAACTTATATTTTATAAGTTGGCGCTAATTTTTTGTGAATAAAATAGCAAAATTGTTAAGATTCAGTTGTATGAAAATGTATAAAGAAATATAATTAAAATAAGTACATAATAATTAATTTTAACATAAAACTTTTATTGAAAAAATTAGGGGGTACTTCATTATGAACAATGATTCGTTAAAAGAAATGGGCTTTGCAACTAAGGCAATTCATGCAGGAACTACAGAAAACACACCAGGAACATTAGCAACTCCAATCTATCAAACATCAACATTTTATTTTGACTCTGCCGAGCAAGGTGGTAAAAGATTTGCAGGAGAAGAAGGGGGATATATTTATTCACGACTTGGAAATCCAACAACAAAGGTTTTAGAAGACAAAATAGCTATGCTAGAAGGTGGGCAGGCAGCTGCTGCCATGTCTTCAGGAATGGGAGCCATATCTTCAGCTTTATGGACGCTTTTGAAAACAGGAGATCATGTGGTAGCATCAAATACTTTGTATGGATGCACTTTTGCACTACTTAATCATGGATTAACGAGATATGGTGTGGAAGTTGATTTTGTTGATGTTGCAGATCTGGAAAATATTAGAAAAGCAATGAAGAAAAATACAAAGGTAGTTTATCTAGAAACTCCAGCAAATCCAACTATGTTAATTACAGATATACAAGCAGTAAGTAAGATTGCTCATGAAGTAGAGGGATGCCAGGTTATGGTGGACAATACTTTCTGCTCACCTTATTTACAAAGACCACTTGAGCTTGGAGCGGACATAGTGGTTCACTCTGCAACAAAATATATAAATGGACATGGCGATGTTATAGTAGGTATAGTTGTAGGAAGTGAAGACTATATAACTCAAGTGAAAATGTTTGGTATAAAAGATATGACAGGAAGTGTATTAAGTCCTAATGATGCCTTTTTAATGATAAGAGGAATGAAAACACTTCAAATAAGAATGGATAGACATTGTTCTAATGCTATGGAAGTTGCAAAATTCTTAGAATCACACCCTGCAGTAGAGAAAGTTTACTACCCAGGACTTGAAAGTTTTGAAGGTCATGAATTAGCTAAAAAGCAAATGAGTCAGTTTGGAGGAATAATGGCATTTGAAGTAAAAGGTGGAGTAGAAGCTGGTAAGAAATTAATGAATAGTCTTCATCTTTGCATATTGGCAGTAAGTTTGGGAGATGCAGAAACTCTAGTAGAACATGCAGCCTCTATGACACATTCGCCATATTCTAAGGAAGAAAGAGAAGCAGCAGGAATAAGTGACGGTTTAGTTAGAATTTCTGTTGGTTTGGAAGATGTAAAAGACATTATAGGTGATTTAAAACAAGGTCTAGATCAATTGCTATAATTTGCTAGAGAATAGCAAAGGGGTGGTGATATTGTATGTACAATATCACCACCCCTTTAGATTTTGTTAGTTTATTATAGTATATAACCTTACAAAAACGTAAAGTTAATATCCTAATAATTAATATATACTTTAATTAATTATATAGTTTTAAGTACAAAGGATTATCAATGGAGGTAAATCATGATTCAAATAAAAAATATAACAAAAACGTATAGAATGGGAAATGAAAAATTTAAAGCATTAGATGATGTGACTTTAGATATTGAAAAAGGTGATTTTGTAGCAATTGTAGGTCAGTCAGGTTCAGGTAAATCAACTTTAATGCATATAATAGGTGGTATAGACAAGCCTTCATTAGGACAAGTTTTAGTAGAAAATGAAAATATAAGTGAGTTTAACGATAAACAAATGTCTAAATATAGAAGTTCAAAAACAGGTTTTATATTTCAAAGCTTTAACTTAGAAAACAAACAAACAGCTTTAGAAAATGTAATGATGCCTCTTATATTCTCAGGAGTTGCCAAAAAACAAAGAAAAGAAAAAGCAATGAAATCATTAGAAATGGTAGGTCTTAAAGATAAAGTATTAAATACACCAACTCAACTTTCTGGTGGTCAAAGACAAAGAGTTGCAATAGCAAGAGCACTTGTAAACAATCCAGAAATAATATTTGCAGATGAGCCAACTGGAAATTTAGATTCTAAATCAGGAAACCAAATAATGAATCTTTTGCAAGAATTGAATAATAAAGGTTATACAATAATAATGGTAACTCATAATAATGAACAAGCAAAACTTGCAAAAACTGTTATAAAAATAAAAGACGGGAAGGTAGAGGGGATAGTAAAAAATGAAGATTAATGAATACATAAAGATGGGCTTTTCTAATTTAAATAAGAGAAAATTTAGAACTTTTTTAACATCCTTTGCAGTAGCAATAGGAGTAATGCTAATTATAACTATGGTAAGTTTAGGAAAGGGTGTAGAAAATTTAATAATAGATTTAACTAGTGAATTCAATAGTATAAATACAATATCTTTATTACCAAATAAATATGAAGATTTATCTGATGAAGTTAAAATAAACGATGAAGAGGATTTAAGTGTTGAACCTAATGCTAAGAAAATAACAAAATCAACATTAGAGGCGTTAACTAAAAGAAAAGATATAGAAGATGTTGTTGTAAGTTTTGAGACAAATGCAACTTCACTTAAACTAAATGATAAAAAAGTAAGTATGTTTGACATAAGTGCAATAGATACAAATTATAAATTCTATTCCAAGTTAACTGAAGATTCAGCGAAGGCAAAGTTGAATAAAAAAGATATAAAAGTATTATTAGATGGAAGATTTCCAAAAGATAATAAAAGTAATGAAATAGTTGTAACAGAATCATTAATGAAAAAACTTGGCTATAAAAAAGCAAAAGACATAATAGGAAAAGATTTGGAAATAATATCAGATAGATCAATAAGTACATTGAAAGAAAAACCGTTAACACTAAAGGCTAAAATAGTTGGTGTTGTAAATAAAGATATAGATTCGGGGGATACTGCCAAAACTACTGTAGCTGTAGCTAATAAAATGAATACTTTCTTCTATAGGGATAATAATTATACATATGAAAAAGTAGGAGCTTCTAATGTAAGCGTAAATGTGAATAGTGCAGATAATGTAAAAACAGTAAATACATATATTAACAAAAAATTGGGATACATGACTATGTCAATGGAAGATATATCACAATCAGTAAAATCAGTATTTATAGTAATTAAATCTGTACTTGCAATGGGTGGAATTATAGTATTATTTGTTGCATCACTAGGTGTTATAAATACTATGGTAATGTCTATACATGAAAGAACTAGATCAATTGGGGTTATGAAAGCTGTTGGAGCATCAAAGAAAGATATAAAGAATATATTTTTAGTAGAGTCAGGAGTAATAGGATTTATAGGTGGATTAATGGGAGCAATTTTCTCAGTTATTAATTTACAAATTATAAAACTTATTGCATCAGCATTTATGTCATCTAAAGGAGTTGAAGATTTGTCCATGTTAGATACAATATTTATATCTCCACTTACAATAAGTTTAGTAACTATTTTATCTGCAGTTATAATAACTATTTTAGCAGGATTATATCCATCTTCTAAAGCTGCAAAATTAGATCCGATACAATCTTTAAAATACGAATAATATTTACAACAAAAACTACCTAGGTATAGTATATAGGTAGTTTTTGTTGTAAAATAAATAAAAAGATATATATATTAAAAACTCATCAGGAGGTTAGTCATGAAACAAATAAATATAGATGAATTAATCGAAGAGGCAAATAGATGTCTTAGTTGTAAAAAGCCAAGATGTAAGGCGAATTGTCCTGTGGAAACGCCGATTCCAGAAATAATAGACCTTTATAAAGCTGGTAATATAGAGGAAGCTGGACGAATCTTATTTGAGAATAATCCCTTATCAGCAGTGTGTGGAGTTATATGCCCTCATGAAGATCAATGTTTAGGAAATTGTATTAAAGGAATAAAGGATAAACCAGTGAAGTTTCATGAGCTAGAAACTCATATATCTAGTGAATATTTAAAAAATGCAAAATTTACACAACACAAAAAACTAGAAGATAGAATAGCAATTGTAGGTTCAGGACCTGCAGGAATTACTTTAGCATTTAACTTAGCTAAAAGAGGATATAAAATCACTATATTTGAAAAAAACGAAGCCATAGGTGGAGTGCTTAGATATGGAATACCTGATTTTAGATTATCAAGAGAAGTATTAGATAATATAGAAAAAAGACTTTTAGATTTAAATGTAAAAATTAGATATAATGCATTAATTGGACCAGTTTTAACAATAGATAAATTGTTAGAAGATGGATACAAGGCAATATTTATAGGTACTGGAGTATGGAATCCAAAACCTCTTAGAATAAAAGGTGAAAGTTTAGGTGATGTTCACTATGCTATTAACTACCTAAAATCACCAAAGTCATTTAGATTAGGTGACAAAGTTATAATTATAGGAGCTGGAAACGTGGCAATGGATGCAGCAAGAACTGCAAAGTACTACGGTGCAAAAGAAGTTACTGTTGTCTATAGAAAAGATTTTGAACATATGACAGCTACTAATGCAGAAATAGAAGATGCAAAAGAAGAAGGGGTTAAATTTGAATTATTTAAGTCTCCTGTGAGAATAGTAGACGAAGGTGTTGTATTTATTGATACAAAGTTTGTTGAAGAAGATGGAAAAACTAAAATGGTCAATGTGGAAAATTCACAAAAGCTAATGGAAGCTGACTCTGTAATAATTGCTGTTAGTCAAAGTCCAAAAAACAATATTGTTTCAAACACAGAAAATCTAGAAACAAATAGACATGGTTTGCTTGTTATAGATGATATTGGACACACAACAAAACAAGGTGTTTTTGCATCTGGTGATGTGGTTACAGGAGCAAGGACAGTAGTAGAAGCTGTGGCTCATGGTAAAAAAGTTGCTGATTCTATTGATGAATATTGTAGACAAAAATAATTAAATATATAGATAAAATAGCTAGGTTGAAATGTGAAATATTTCGGTCTAGCTATTTATAATTTTGATACAAAAAATGCAAAATAAATACTGATTAAAAGGTTACAAAGTGGTAAAAAGAGAATTTTTTTTGAAAAAAACTGTTACTAAGTGAATGTATTGAAAACACTGGTGTGTAGCTTTGGAAAATAAGAGCATTTATTCAATGATGTTACTTATTTGTAAATTTTTTACTGTTAACCCCTTTAAAAAGTTACAGAAATGTAATATAATACATATATAAAGTTAAATGAAAACAGAGACAGAAATAATTTTTTATGTAAAATAGAGTCCTGAAAATTAATATAGGGGGAAGACGTATGTTCAAAAAAACTTTAAAAGCGACAGCACTTTTATCGTCATTGGCGATAATGGTAGGTATAGCTAAGCCTATAAATGTTGATGCAGCGACTACTTATGTAATGGCAACAGGAAATGTAAATGTTAGAAGTGGAGCATCAACTAAATATAAATCAATAGATAAACTTAAAAAAGGTAAAGCAGTAAAAGTATTATCTTCAAAAAGTGGATGGTACAAAGTACAACTATCTAGCAATAAAACTGGATGGTCTAGTAAAAAATACTTAACTACTACAAATGCTTCAGTAAAATCTACTGTAAACGTTAGAAGTGGAGCATCAAAAAAGTACAAAGTTGTAGATAAACTTAGCAAGGGAGAAAAGGTAAAAGTATTATCTTCTTCAGGTGATTGGCACAAAGTACAATTTGATGGTAATGAAGTTGGATGGTCTCACGAGGACTATATAAATAAAACAAGTTCATCAAGTTCATCAAATTCGGGATCATCAATGAATGTTGCAAGAAAACTTACTGTTA
>Ga0129308_1001318_pt1 | contig 26730 bp, 23 predicted proteins | sample L827metagenome_FD_94440 | JGI IMG/M metagenome (GOLD analysis project Ga0129308, IMG submission 94440) | Ring-tailed lemur group fecal microbial communities from Wisconsin, USA - L827 metagenome | ecosystem: Host-associated > Mammals > Digestive system > Large intestine > Fecal | place: USA...
CATGGGGGCGTTAGGGTCCAGACCCTTGGTGACGGCCTCAGAGATGACGGATTTCCTGTACTCGCGCAGAAGATCGATGGAGCGCTCCGTCTGGGAGACGATGGAGTCTATCTCGGCGGTCTTCTCATCCAGGTAGTCGGCGATGGCGGCCTGTTCTCTCGGAAAAGGCAGGATAACTGGTATCGGCGCAACCTTTCCCCAGTTCAAGTCGCAGGAACGAACGCGAATGGTCGTTGATAGGGAGAGAAAGACATCCTGCCACGCATAGAAACGAAGCAGATAGTTCATATACCTCAGATCTTCGGCCCCACGCGCATTAAACGCCATCAGTACAGGAGAGGCCTTCCCGTCGGAATCGGAGATTCCCATCGCGCCGGCGAAGCCATCCATTCCATGGATGACGAAGTCTCCCTTGCAAATATGCTGATACCCGATTTCCTTATCGGACATGGTGAACCCATCTGTTCGGCGATTGGTTCGCAGCGTTACCTCACCGTCCCTGAAGCATGTAACGACTTCATCATCGGGCAGCGGATCGCGGGAAACCTTCTTCAATACCCAACGGAACTTCGAAACCTCCCACCCTTCCGGAATCTCGCCGATCCACTCGATGCCGGAGTCCTTGTACGCCTCGTAACGCTGCACGGCTAGCTCCTGGCCTTCGCGAGCTTCTCGGCGATGGAGGCTTCCACCTGCCCCAATTCCGCCAGAATCTCGGCACTGGGGTTTGACGGATACGGGAAGGTGCCGTTTTGCAGCTTCTTTGCCGCGTTAGGGAGCAAGGCTATGTTCGGGGTCTTAAGCAAAGCGGTCCTGTCTATCTGGCTTTATCCCATTGGATTGCGTGTCCTCGGGATTTATCGCACATATGAGTCACTATGCCCTGCGGAATGTGTTCGTGCAATGCTCCTATCTGCGGACGGAATACTGAGAGCGGGGGTTGGAAACATGCTTTTTCGTGGGGCAATCCGCGCTTTCACTCCCAAAACTCAAAAATCATTTGAGTTTTGGGAGTGAGACTGCACTTTGCGAAGATGTGTCGGGTCTTTCTCTTCGCGTCTGCATCCTTCCAGCTTTCGCTTCCCGCCTTCTGCAGCACCGTCTCTTCCCAACCCTCCACTTAGACACTAATGTTTGCGCGCGTGCGAAGATGGCGCTTCTGAACTGTTCTCCCGATCGCAAACAAGGAGCTGCCGTGGACGTGAGCGACGTCCTGCAGGACGATGTGCTGGTGGGCGAGCTGGCGCACACGTCGGACGAGAAGATGAAGTCGATCATTTCCACCATCCAGCGCGAGCAGAATGCCATCATCCGCAATGAAAGCGTGCAGACGCTGCCGATCCAAGGCGTTGCCGGATCGGGCACGGGCAACCTTCCGAGGGTCTTTGCGTGCTTACAGGTCGATATCTTCGCTTTCGTACTGCTTCATGATCGCAGCCTCGTCTAAGGCGTCGAAACCGTCGATCATGTAGCGGATGGTCTGCATGCGCGTATCCAGTCGCGAGCTCAGCTGGGCGCATTGGGAAAGCTCCTTCGAAATGGACTGCAGCAGTTCGGGATCCATGTCCTTCTTGTAGCGCAGCTTATGTTCCAGGCTTGCCCACGATTCCATGGCGATGGTGCGCAGCTGGATTTCGACCTTCATATCCACCGCGCCTTCGGGAAGGAAGACGGGGATCATCACGATCAGATGCAGGCTGCGGTAGCCGTTCGGCTTGGGATTGGCGATGTAGTCGCGACGGCGCAGGATCTTGATGTCGTCCTGGCGTTCCAGGCAGTCGACCAGCTGGTAGACGTCTTCCACGAAGGAGCAGACGACGCGCAATCCGGCGATGTCGTGCATGTTCTCGATAAGCTCGTCGATGCCGGGCTTGATGTTGGCCCTGTGCACCTTCTCGTAGATGCTTTCGGGGGTTTTCAGGCGGCTCGAGATGCTGGAAATGGGGTTGCGCTCCTTTTCCAGCGAGAAGCGCGCGTTCAGCACCTTCAAGCGGGTTTCGGTTTCCATGATCGCGCATTTGTACAGGTTCATCAGGTCGGTGAGCCTTGTGAGCGCAGCCTTGTATTCCTTATTCGGCGCCCAGTTGCCAGGCGTGCCCCCTGCGGCCCAGTCTGCGAGCATTTCCAGGGGCGTGGGGTCATGCGAAAGCTTTACGTATGCCGGTTTGACCATTGTTTCCTCCTCTAGTTCGTCCCTGAACCATGATACGGCAATTCGGGAGGAGGGGGTGCAAGGCGGTCTAGCCTTACGGACCCTGTGCGGCTTGGGTTGCCTTGCAACCCCCAGCTTTCCCCAAACAAACCGCAGGCCCGGAGATTCCGGGCCTGCTTGGGAGTTGGGGGGTCTGATTCGGTTTCGCTGTGTGCGGCTTATTCCTTGCCGTTCCAGCAGTAGGTGCATACTTTCTCGGGGTCGATGCCGATTGCTTCGAGCATACCATCTAAAGACTGGTAACTCAGGCTGTCGAAGCCCATTTCCTCGCAGATTTTCTTGAGCATGCACTTGCCGCGTTCGGTGGTGGCGTCGGCGTATTCTTCCAGGTGATTCTGGCCTTCATCGCCTTCCAGTTCCTGGATGGTGCGGCGGGAAAGCAGCTCCATGGGGGAATTGCTGCGCGAGAAGGAAAGGTACTTGCAGCCGAACATGATGGGCGGGCAGGCGCTGCGCATGTGCACTTCCTTGGCACCTGCGCCGTACAGGAAGTCGATGGTTTCGCGCATCTGGGTGCCGCGCACGATGCTGTCGTCGACGAACAGCAGCTTTTTATCCTTGATCAGCTCGGGTACGGGAACCTGCTTCATCTTGGCCACGCGGTTGCGCACGCTCTGGTTGGCGGGCATGAAGGAGCGGGGCCAGGTGGGGGTGTACTTGACGAAGGGGCGTGCGAAGGGAACCTTGCATTCGCCTGCATAGCCGATTGCGTGCGGCAGGCCGGAATCGGGGATGCCGGCAACGTAGTCCAGCTCGGGCAGCTTGCCCTGTTCGGCGTCGTTCTTCGCCATGATCTCGCCATTGCGGTAGCGGAACTGCTCGACGTTGACGCCTTCGTAGTTGGAATTGGGGTAGCCGTAGTAAGTCCACAGGAAGGCGCAGATTTTCATCTTGTCCTGCGGCGGGTTCAGGGTGGTGTAGCCGTCTGCGCCCACTTCTACGATCTCGTCGGGGCCCAGCTCGTATTCATCGGCATAGCCCAGCTTCTGGTAAGCGAAGGATTCGAAGGAGATGGCGTAGCCCTGGTCGACGGTGTCCTTGCCGATCAGCACGGGCAGGCGTCCCATGCGGTCGCGGGCGGCGATGATGTGGCCGTCTTCCTTCATGATCAGCAGCGTGAGGGATCCTTCGATCAGGTCCATGGCATGCCTGATGCCGGAAACGAAGTCTTCCTTCTCGTTGATGATGGCGGCAACCAGCTCGGTGGTGTTGACCGAGCCCGATCCCATGGCCATGAACTGATGGCCGGGGTTGGAAAGGCGCTCGTTGATGATCTCGTCGACATTGCCGATACAGCCGACGGTGGTGATTGCGAAGGTTCCCAGATGAGAGCGGACCAGCAGGGGCTGGGGATCCATGTCGGAAATGCAGCCGATGCCGCAGTTGCCCCCGAAATCGTTCAGGTCCTTTTCGAACTTGGTGCGGAAGGGGGTGTTCTCGATGGAGTGGATCTGGCGGCGGAAGCCGTGGTCCTTATCGAGGGTGATCATACCTGCGCGACGGGTGCCCAGGTGAGAGTGGTAGTCGACGCCGAAGAAAACGTCCAATGTGATATCGCGGTTGGATACCGCTCCGAAGAAACCGCCCAAAACATCTCCTCATGTCCGTTATTTGCACGGTTGCCGAAAAACACGGCTAACCGCAGTAACCGTTCATCGTTCGAGTATAGGCGCTTTTCGTCTTCTATGGCACGGCCTTATCCAAGGTCCGCATTATTCCAACGGGATTTTTAACTAATCCAAAACAAAAAATGCAACCGCGCCCGCCCTTGGGGCGGATGCGGTTGCGCGGTCGCTTAGAGCAGGGCCTCTTCCCAGGCAGATTCCTTGAACCCGCACAGGACGAAGCCGTCTCCCACAAGCAGGGGGCGCTTCACCAGCATGCCGTCGCTTGCGAGCAGGCGGTAGGCGTCTTCGTCGGACATTCCCTCATCCAGCTGGGCTTTCACGTTCAGCTCGCGGTACTTCATGCCGCTGGTGTTGAAGAAGCGGCGCAGGGGGAGCCCGCTTGCGCCATGCCAAAGCGCAAGCTCCTCTGCGGTAGGGGGATTTTCCACGATGTGGCGGCTCGTGTAGTCGATACCGTGCTCGTCAAGCCACTTGGCGGCTTTCTTGCAGGTGCTGCATTTGGGGTATTGGACGAAAAGAACGCCCATGGGTGCCTCCTTTCGGGGATGTTGCCGGCGCGCGGCGCCGCTTGGGCGCACCGTGCGCGCCGTGCTGCGCGGCAGGGTGCCTGGAAGGCCCTGCGGGGCCGGGGCGCGATGCATGCGTGCGGGGCGTGCCGCCTCCTTGCGCGCCCGTCCGGCTGCTGCGTTACTGCTTCAGGAAATCGACGAAGCCGGAATGGATGTGGTACACGCCGCCGACTATTTCCAGCCCGTCGTCTTCCAGGGCGGCAAGCTCTTCGTTCGCCTTCAGCACCGCCATGGAATTGCGCACGTTCATGGTGCTTGCCACGTACTGGTCCTTCTCGTCGCCGATCGCCTCGATGATGCGGTCGGTGATGGCGCTCACGGCTCCGGGTTCGTGCCCGTGCATGGCCGCCTCGATGGCGCCGCAGTGGGTATGGCCCAGCACCAGCACCAGACGGGTGTGCAGGTGGGACGCGGCGTAGACCACGCTTGCCAGCTCGGAGTCGCCGATGACGTTGCCGGCGACCCTGATGACGAACAGCTCGCCAAGGCTGGTCATGAAGATGTGCTCGGGGACCACGCGGGAGTCGGAGCAGGTGATGACGATGGCATAGGGGCTCTGCCCGTGGACGAACAGGTGCTCGACTAGTTCGGATGAGATGTCGCTCGCGGTGCGTCGCGAGGTGATGAATTGGCTGTTTCCGATCTTGAGGCGCTCGAGCGCTTCGTGCGCGCTGACGCGGGATGCGTATTCCCTTGCCTCGGGGTCGAAGAGATGCTGGTACAAAGAAGCTCCTTCCCGAGAAAACCGAAGAACTGTCCCGGGATGATACTGCTGAAGGCGGTTTCGCCGGATGGGGAACTAGAGGGGAGGACGAAATTCATCCGCGAGCCGCATTGTCGCACCGGCTTTTCGGGGAGGGTGCCAGATGCGCGGCAACCGCCTTCAGCTTCAGTATCCGAAGCGAAGTATAACGCAAGCCCCAGCAAAGATGAACGCGATAATCCAAAAATGTCCCCTGATTCACTTATTATTGAAAAAATGCATACCAATAGGAAATTATTGGAGAAACTTCTTGCTAATGATAAATAAACGCGATAATCTAATCACCGTTACAGGTTAACGATTCTTTCTCTGGCAACCTTGCCCTCGGGCAGCAGGAAACCCCTCGGAAAACGCAGGCATCCGAGGGGTTTTTTGTTTTTGGGGCGCGAATCCGCAAAGGGATGCGCCCATCGCCCGGCCGATGCCGCCGGCGGGCGGCGCGGTCCCGAGAATCCGCGTCCGACTTGCCGGGCAGCTGTCGTCGGAGCCTGGCGGCGGCAAGCCCGTCCCGGCGCCCCCGCTTATTCGAGTGAGGGCTTTCAGCCTCTTTTCAGATTCGGCTCGCCGACGCGTATCGGCAGGGGGTTCGGAGGCTTATCGGCGGCGATTTTTGCCCGCTATTACGTTTTCCTATTACAATCAACTATCCGTGCCATTAGGATGGCAATAGCGTTTGGAAAAGGCCTGGTCAACCGTATCCTGGCAACCGTTTCCAAACGATGGAAGAAAAAGAGAGAAGAGAGGAGGATTGATGGCAACTTTGTCCGTTGCTCCGAAGTCGAAGGACTTCAGCAAGGTCTCCGGTTACCTCGACATGTTCTCCAGAAGGATCGAGGCTACCCCGCCGGGCATCTGCCCCATCGCGGTCCAGGCTTCGCTTCTGGAATCCGAGGGCCTGCAGACCTGCGGCAAGTGCGTGCCCTGCCGTGATGGTATCCCGCAGTTGCTCGACATGATGAAGCAGGTGATGCGCTGCGAGGCGGATGAATCCGTGCTCGACAAGATGCGTTCCCTGGCCCAGGTCGTGCGCGATACCTCCGACTGCGCAATCGGCTATGTTGCAGGCGAGATCGTTCTTCAGGGTATGGACACCTTCGAGGAGGAATATCGCAACCACGTCCAGAAGGGCATGTGCCAGGAAGGCGTCGGCCAGACCCTTCCCTGCGAGACCATGTGCCCCGCCCATGTGAACATCCCCGCATACATCGCCCTGACCGGCGAAGGCGACTATGCCGGTGCGATCAACATGATCCGCAAGGACAACCCCTATCCCACCGCATGCGCGCTTATCTGCGAGCATCCTTGCGAGACCCGTTGCCGCCGCACCCTCATCGACGCCCCGGTGAACATCCGCGGCATCAAGAAGTTCGCGGTCGATTCGCTGCACGCCGATCAGGTTCCCACGCCCAAGCCCAGCGTCGATACCGGCTGCCATATCGCCGTCATCGGTGGCGGTCCTTCCGGCATGACCTGCGCGTACTACCTCAGCCTGATGGGCCACAAGGTCACCGTCTTCGAAATGCACAAGGAACTGGGCGGCATGATGCGTTACGGCATCCCCGCATACCGCTTCCCCCGTCATCGTCTGGACGAGGATAACAAGGCGATCCTTTCCACCGGCAATATCGAAGTCAAGCTGGAAACCTACGTCGGCGCCGAGGAAATGCGCCGTATCGCAGATGAATACGACGCTGTGTACGTGGCAATCGGTGCGCACGCAGGCAAGTCCCTGCGCCTGGAAGGCATCGACGCCAAGGGCGTCATGAGCGCCGTCCAGATCCTGGGCGCAATCGGCGATGGAGACTATCCCGACTTCACTGGTCAGGCCGTAGCCGTCATCGGTGGCGGTAACGTGGCCATGGACTGCGCACGCTCTGCGGTCCGTGCCGGTGCACGCGAGGTCACCGTGGCATATCGCCGCAGGCTGGAAGACATGACCGCGCTTCCCGCGGAAGTGGAATCCGCCATGCAGGAGGGTATCGAGATGATGACCCTCCAGGCACCCGTCCGCATCGAGACCGATGAAGACGGCCATGCCCGCAAGCTCATCTGCCAGCCCCAGTACATCGGTCCCGTCAAGCGCGGCCGCCCCGCTCCCGTAGCGGCAAGCAAGCCCGAAATCGAGATCGATGCCGATATCGTGCTCATCGCAGTCGGCCAGGACATCGTTTCCGAGCCCTTCGAGGAATTCGGCATGAAGACCGAATGGAAGCAGTTCGTTGCCGACGAGCATCTGCGTGCAGAGGGCTTCGACAACATCTTCGTAGGCGGCGACTGCCAGACCGGCCCCAAGTCCGCCATCATGGCAATCGGCGCCGGCAAGGTGGCTGCCCGCAACATCGACGCATACCTGGGCTACGATCACAAGCTCGACTGCGGTGTGGAAGTTCCCGCGCCCAAGCCGAACGACCGCAACGCCTACGGCCGCGTCAACATCGCGGAGCGTCCTGCCCGCGAGCGCAAGAACGATTTCGAATACGTAGAAGTCGACATGAGCCTCGAAGAGGCCATCCAGGAATGCGGTCGCTGCCTGCGCTGCGACTGCTTCGGCTGCGGCACCATGGAAGGAGGCCGAGTCCAGTATGTCTAACCAGGAAATGGTAAACGTCACCATCGATGGCATCCAGCTGCAGGTAGCGGCAGATGCCACCATCCTGAGCGCTGCCCAGCAGGCGGGTGTCCGTATCCCCACCCTGTGCTTCCTCAAGGATATCAACAAGATCGGATCCTGCCGCGTCTGCTCCGTCGAGGTTGAGGGCGAAGACGGCCTGGTGGCCGCTTGCAACAACCTGGTTCGCGAGGGCATGGTGGTCACCACCAACAGCCAGCGCGTACAGGAATTCCGCCGCACCGTGTTGGACCTGATCATCAGCCAGCATGGCCTGAACTCCACCAATTTCTGCTTCAGCTGCCCGAAGAACGGCGCCTGCGAGCTGCAGGCCGTTTGCCGCGAGTGCGGCGTGGAAAGCCCTTCTTTCCCCGCCCCCGTCAAGAACAAGCCCCTCTTCGACAGCAACCCCTTCCTGCAGTTCAACCCCAACCTGTGCATCGCATGCCAGCGTTGCGTGGGCGCCTGCAACAACCAGGCCTGCAACCATACCCTGCAGACCGGTAAGAGGGGCGTGCGCACCGCCATTCTGGCTCCCTTCGGCGAGGACTGGAAGTCCACCGACTGCGAGTCCTGCGGCTGTTGCGCTGCAGCTTGCCCCACCGGCGCCATTACCCTGAAGCGCCGCAACGACTACCGCGAATGGGAAGTCAAGAAGACCCTCACCACCTGCCCGCACTGCGCGGTAGGCTGCCAGTACTACCTGGTGACCAAGGGTGACAAGATCGTGGACGTCGAGGAATTCGACGGCTCCTCCAACAAGCGCCGCCTGTGCGTGAAGGGCCGCTCCGCTTCCTTCGACTTCGTTCAGAGCGAAGACCGCCTGACCTCCCCGCTGATCAAGAACCCCGAAACCGGCGAGTTCGAGAAGGCTACCTGGGACGAGGCACTGGATCTGGTTGCGACCAAGTTCGGCCAGATCAAGCAGCAGCATGGGGGTGATGCGCTTGCTGCGTTCGCCTGCTCCCGTTCCACCAACGAAGACATCTACATGCTCCAGAAGATGGCCCGTACCGTCTTCGAGACCAACAATGTAGACAACTGCGCGCGCGTTTGACACGCACCGACGGTTGCCGGTCTGGCAACCACTCTCGGTTCCGGTGCGATGACCAACACTATCGAGGACATCACCACCAAGTCCGACGTCATCATGATCGTCGGAAGCAATCCTGAAGAAGCCCATCCCGTTTTGGGCATGCAGGTTCGCCGCGCTGTCGAAAACGGCACCAAGCTGATCGTGGTCGACCCCCGCAAGATCGGCCTGGCCAAGCATGCCGACATCCACCTGCAGCTGCGTCCCGGCACCAACGTGGCCTTCGCCAACGGCGTGGTCCACATCCTCATCAAGGAAGGCCTGGTCGACAAGGACTACGTGGAAAGCCGCACGAGCGGTTTCGAGGAGCTGGCCGAAATGGTCAAGGACTATACTCCCGAACGCGTTGCGGAAATCTGCAACATCCCCGTACGGGACCTCATCAGCGCCGCGAAGATGTACGGCAGCGCCGACCGCGCGCCCATCATGTACTGCCTGGGCGTTGCCGAGCACTCCACGGGTACCGAAGGCGTTATGAGCCTGTCCAACATCGCCATGGTCAACGGCAAGCTCGGCCGTGAAGGCTGCGGCGTCAACCCCATCCGCGGCCAGAACAACGTTCAGGGCGCATGCGACATGGGTGCCCAGCCCAACACCCTGACCGGCTATCAGAAGATCGTCGACCCCGCCGCTCGCGAGAAGTTCGAGAAGGCATGGGGCGTTTCCATCAAGCCCTACGAGGGCCTGAAGGCAACCGAGTGCTTCCCTGCCGCGATCAAGGGCGACATCAAGGGCCTGTTCATCTTCGGCGAGGATCCCATCCGCACCGACCCGGATACCGCCCACGTCATCAAGGCGCTCACTTCCCTGGACTTCCTGGTTGTCGATGAGCTGTTCATGACCGAAACCGCCAAGTATGCCGATGTCGTGCTCCCCGGCCGCAGCTATGCGGAAAAGGAAGGCACCTTCAGCAACACCGAGCGCCGCGTCCAGCGCGTGCGCAAGGCGATCGACGGTCCCGAAGGCGCGGCTCTGGATACCTGGATCTTCAGCGAGATCATGCGCCGCATGGGCTACGATCAGCCCGATTTGACCGCTGCCCAGATCATGCAGGAGATTTCCTCCCTCACCCCGTCGTTCGGCGGCATCAGCCACGAGCGTCTGGATCGCGAGGATATGCTGGGCCGTGGCCTGCAGTGGCCCTGCCCTGCCGAAGACCATCCCGGAACCCCCATCATGCATGTGGGCAAGTTCGCCAAGGGCCTGGGCACCTACTCCACCGCCCAGTACAGGCCTTCGCAGGAGCTGCCTGACGAGGAATACCCGCTGATCATGATGACCGGCCGTATCCTGTACCACTACAACGCGTGCGCGATGACCTCGCGTACCGAAGGCATCAACGAGATCGCGAACAGCTCGTTCATCGAGATGAACGTGGAAGACGCGAAGGCCTTGGGCATCGCCGACGGCGACCGCGTGAGCGTAAGCTCCCGTCGCGGCCAGATCGAGACCACCGCAGTGGTCTCCGATAAGACCAACCCTGGCGAGACCTGGATGCCCTTCCACTTCCAGGATGGCAACAGCAACTGGCTGACCATCGCAGCGCTCGACGACATTTGCAAGGTGCCCGAGTACAAGGTCTGCGCGGTCAAGGTTCAGAAGGCATAGCAGCCTGTTTCCGCCGTTCGCCTTGAAGGGGGCGGACCGAGCGGGAAGGAAGGTCGTTGCTAGACGACAATGTCCGGGCGGGGGTTTTGTGGGATGCTCCCGCCCGGTATGACGGACTACCGAATCGATTCTGGTGGGAAAGCTCGAATAGTATTCATCAGGAGGTATGAATCGATGTCTATCGTAAAAGAGGATCTGCTGGCGATTAAGCCGGACTGCCTCGCACCCGCAGCAACCGAGGCGAAGGCCGAAGGCGTCGCCGAGGCCAAGTGCAAGCTGGAGCCCTTCCGCTGCTTCGTCCTCGCCATCCTGGCAGGTATGTTCATCGGTTGCGGCGCGCTGTTCATGACCTACGTCAAGTCCGATGCGAGCCTGGGCTTTGCCGCGGCATCCGTCGGCGGTGCGGCCTGCTTCTCCCTGGGCCTGATCCTGGTCGTCGTTGCCGGCGCAGAGCTGTTCACCGGCAATAACCTGATGGTCATGGGCGCCATGTCCGGTAAGGTGACCTGGGGCGCGGTCCTGAAGAACTGGGTCATCGTCTGGGTCGGCAACTTCGTCGGCTCCCTGATCCTGGTCGGCATCGTCGCAGGCGCGAACAGCGCTGGCATGAACGGCGGCGAGGTCGGCAGCATGATGATGACCGTTGCCGCAGGCAAGATCAGCCTGCCTGCCGCTACCATCATCTTCCGCGGCATCATGTGCAACTTCCTCGTTTGCCTGGCCGTATGGATGGGCTTTGCGGGCAAGACCGTTATCGATAAGATCTTCACCTGCATGTTCCCCGTCACCGCGTTCGTTGCCATGGGTTTCGAGCACTGCGTGGCGAACATGTTCTTCCTGCCCATGGGCATCATCGCCAAGAACATGGGCGTTGCCTACACCGGTTCCGCCAATATCGACGTGCTCACCTGGGGCGGTGCGATGTACAACATCGGCTTTGCAACCTTGGGCAACCTGATCGGCGGCGCCATCTTCGTAGGCGTCCTGTACTGGCTGGCATACGCCAAGCGCACCAAGAAGGAAGCGTAAGGGCGTGCCTTAAGGTACCAACCTCTCTCTCAAATGAAAGAAAGCCGGCCTTCGGGCCGGCTTTCTTGGTTCATGGGGGTTTCGGCGGGCGTTCGGGTTTGGCGGATGCCCGCCTAGCGTTCCGCGTTCTCGATGAAGCGCATCAAGGCGGGGAAATCGCGCAGGATCTGGGCGTAGCCTGCATCGTGGTTCGCTTGCAGCAGCTCTACGTCGCGCTCCTGTCCGGTAACGGTCAAATCGTCGCAATAGAACACGTAGGCGCGACCTTCGCGTTCCCACTGATCGAGCAGGTCGCACGATTCGTTGTAGCGGATCCAGCGCGAGGTCATGGCCTCGCGGATGGCAGGTCGGTGCCAGAACCAGGCATTGGCCCACCCGAGGTACTTCTTCTTGCGGTATCCGCGTCTTTGGGTGCGTATGACCACCACTTTTTCGAAGCCGTCTTCCTCGATTTTCTGCAAGGGGATGCCGCCTCCGCGTGCGAAGCCGCCGTCATAGCAGGGGCGGCCTTCCACGGTGGGCATGGGCATGATGACGGGCAGGGTGGACGAAGCCCGGACCTGCATCATCAGATCATCGAGCGTGCGCATGGTGTCGCGCGTGAAGTACAGGTCCTCGCCGGTATCGCGATCGAAGGAGACCACGCAGCAGTTGCCGGGGTTGTTCTGGAAGGTCTCCCAATCGAAGGGGAGCTTCCCATCGGGCAGCCCCGCTTCCTGGTAGATATATTCCGCATTGAATGCGCCGCGTCCCTGCAGAAAGGTCTTCATGCTGCCCACTTGCGGGTCGCCGATGAAGCTGGTGAAGGATGCGCGTGTGCGCTCGATGTCGCGCGAAAGGTAGTTCACCGTGTTCGACGACCCGGCGGAGATGCCGTAGGCATTATCGAAGTAGATACCCTGCTCGAGCAGGTGGACGGCGACTGCACTGGAATAGCAGGCGCGCATGCTGCCGCCCTCGAAGAAGAGGGCGGTCTTGAATACGTTGCTTTCTAATCGGGGAGCCATGTTCCCTCCTGCCATATTCCTACCAGATGCCGATCAGGTGCTGCACGCCCAGGCTTGCGGCGGCGATGGCCACCCAGCAGCACAGGCCCAGCACGATGGGCTTGCCGCCCGAGCGCACCAGCTTGATCAGGTCGGTGTTCAGGCCGATGGCCAGCATGGCCATGATGATGAAGAACTTGGAAAGCTGCTTGAAGGGCGAGAAGAAGGCAGGGTCCACGCCGGCCAGGGATGCGACGGTGGTGATGATGCTTGCCACCAGGAACCACAGGATGAACATGGGGAAGGCACGCTTCATGCTGAAGCCGCCCAGACCCTCGGCGGATTCCTCCTTGTTTCGGCGGGCTTCGCTGCGTGCGGTCCAAAGCGCCAGCACCAGGGTGATGGGGATGATGGCCAAGGTCCTGGTGAGCTTGACGATAGTGGCGTCATCGAGCGTGTTGGCGCCCGGGTGCATGCCGTCCCAGGAAGCCGCTGCCGCGGTGACCGAGGAGGTGTCGTTGACCGCGGTGCCCGCGAACAGGCCGAAACCCGCGTCGCTCAGGCCGATCATGCTGCCCAAGGTAGGGAAGATCAGCGCCGCGATCACGTTGAACAGGAAGATGACCGAGATGGCGGTGGCCACATCCTCGTCCTTTGCCTTGATGACGGGCGCGGTTGCGGCGATGGCCGAACCGCCGCAGATGCTCGATCCCACTCCGATGAGCGTTGCGATCTTGCCGGGGATGTTCATCGCCTTGCACAGCACGAAGGCCACGACCAGCGAGGTTGCGATGGTGGTGACGATGACGGGCAGGGATCTGGCGCCCACTTGGGCGATCTGGGTCAGGTTCAGTCCCAGGCCCAGCAGGATAACCGCGTACTGGAGGATCTTCTTGGAAGTGAACTGGATGCCGCCTTGGAAATTGCCGTGCTCCTTCCAGGCAAGTGCCACGACCATGCCCAGCAGGATGCCGAAGACCGGTCCGCCGACGATGGGAAAGGCCTTTCCCAGGAACCAGCAGGGAACAGCAAGCAGGGCGCATAGGGCGACGCCTGGAATACGATGCCTTACAGATTCAAGATCCATGGCATGCCTCCTTTTATTCTTTGGATGAGTGCGCGGGTAGCGTGCAGGTGTAACGGGAAAACACTAGCACTAATCAAGATTGGCGGTGGGGAATTATTGCAGTCGTCAACTAATTCGGGGTTTTTCGCTAGAATCGTCCCGTGCAAAGGAAAGGAAAGCGATGTCTCATAAGAATTTCGTAGAGGATTTCAGCGACCTGGAAATCGAAAGGGAATACATTACGCGCGAAGAGCTTCGGCGCGACCCCGAATTCCAGAAGAAGAGCCAGGGCATGAAGCGCTCGAAGGTGATCACGGCCGTCGTGTCGCTGGCGATCTGCATTGTTGGCGGAATCGGGTTGTTGGTCTTCACGCAGATCAACGCCAGCACCGCCCAGGCACTCGAGTCCGCCCCCGCTGCCCTGGAGCAGGCGGCGCAGCCCTGCTGTTCGGAATAGGCACGCTCGCCGACGCGATCCCGTCAACGATTCGGTATCGGAAGCCTTGCGCAGCGCGTAAGGCGCCTCGAGGTGCGTGCGTTAATGGGCTATAATTGTAACCTAGTGTTAACGTTCAAAAGACAGGGTGATGGCTTCAAGCCCTGCGAATCAGAAAAGGACTGTTTGAACAGCCATGCAGCAAGAGCTAATGGAGAAAGAGGAAGTGCGCGCTCATTACAAGCAGATGCGCGATTCCCTCTCCGAAGAAGAGCGTTGGAATTCCGACGATATCATCATCGACCGCTTCCTCGAGCTGAACGCTTATAAGAATGCGGAATACATCCTCACCTATCTTTCCATGGGAAGCGAGGTCGAAACCCGCGGGATCATCCAGCAGGCGTGGGAAGACGGCAAGACCGTCGCCTTGCCCCGTTGTATTCCGTCCACCAACAAGATGGAATGGTACCGCGTGGATTCCCTGGACAACCTGGTCGAGACCGCGCTCGGCATCTGGGAGCCCGTCCGCGATCCCGAATGCTTCGTCGACGTCAACGCGATCAAACATGCGCTCTGCGTCGTGCCCGGCCTGACCTTCGACAGGGTGGGCTATCGCCTGGGATACGGCGGCGGTTACTACGACGTATTCCTGGCGGATTTCATGGGCATTTCCGTCGGCCTGTGCCGTGACGACTTCATCAGCGAGCAGTCGCTGCGCTACGAAAGCCACGACGTCTCGGTGGACATGGTGCTCACCGAAACCGAAATCGAAGGCATTTCCTTCTACGGCAGCGAAACCTCGTAGGCACGCTGCCGTGAGTTTCGGCGTTTACACGGAAAAGGACCGGTAGACGTCGGTGACCGCGTCGTCCTTCTGGAATTCCAGCAGCGAAAGGGTCAGCTGGGATGCGGCCGTGAACAGTTGCTGGTCGGCGCACAGGATGGCAGCCTGGGCCATCTTGTCCCTGAACCCTTCCAGGTCCCAAATCCTGATACCTGCTTCGGCGAGCTTCTTGCACGCGGCGGTGGGCGAAAGCTCGCTCAGATCGTCGTTCGATGCAAGGAGCTCGTCGAGTTCTTGGCGGGCTTGCTTCGAGATCTCGGTATGCAGCGCGACGGTCAGCCGGTAGGCGGCATTCGCCAGGTCCTCGCGCCCCGTCCTCCACTGCAGATAGGCCATGCGGTAGTAGCACAGCGCCGCATCGTGCACCGTCGTTGCATGGGACAAGGCCTCGTTCACCACTTCGATTGCCTCCATGACCTTGCCCTGGCGTTCGAGCACGCGGGCCAGGATGGTCGCGGAAGCGGGCGCGAAGGGGGCGATCCTGCGGATTTCATGGGCGAAGGGCTCGGCATCCTGGGCCCGGCCAATCTGGCAGAGTAGGTATGCCGTCATCTCGTTGGCGGAATAGTAGCTGTGGGGTACGAGCGAGACTTTGCGGGGGTCTTGGGTGGTCAGGTTGTAATGGATGCGGTCGGGGATGCTATGGAAGTAGCGGAAGGCCGTTTCCGTGTCGTCCATCAGGCTGATCTGCGTCTGGGCGTCGAGCAGCCCGGTAAGCTGGGAGACGGCACGCTCCATATCCGGGAGGGATTGCGACGTGTAGGCGCGCAGGCCGAATTCGAGCGCGCGTTCTAATTCCCCCTCGCCGCGGTAGATGCGGGTGATCAGATCCAGGCGGTCCGGTTCCACCGTGCCTTCCACGAGCGCCCTCATGGCACGGTCGCAGCCTTCGCGCACGTCCTGCGTTTCGGCTTCGTCGCTGATCACCTTGATGGCGCTTACGGCGCTTTCCACGGTGTCGCCCAGCTTCCCCAAGCCCATCCATGCCTGCTCCATGGGTGCCTCGGCACGGGTGCCCAAGTCGCATTCCAGCCTGGCCCCCGTCGCCTGCGAAAGCATCGCGCTGCACTCTTCCGTGCTCGATTCCGCCAGCTGGATGTAGCGCAGTGCCCCCAGGGCGTCGTCGCCGGGTAGCATGTGGGGCTCTACCGGCTCCAGCCAGTCGTGTTCGCAGGAAAGCCTGATAGATGGGCAGCTTGCGGGCACGGGGATGGGTGCGAGCGAGCCCGTGATATGCATGAGCTTGGAAAGGTTTTCGGGGGTTGCCTCGACCGAAAGCAGCGTGCGCGCATCGTCGTGGGGGTGGCAGCACACCACGACGCGCTTCAGCTGGCCGCCGAAGCCGACCTTGAATGCGGCGCGGGCCATGAACACGGCGCTGCGGATGGCGTAGTCGCGTGCGAAGGATTCCATTTCCCCAGGCGTGCGTCCCACGAAGCCGAAGCAGGCGGGACGCGGGATCTCCAACAGAACGAGGGCGGCGCCTTCCCGGGCGTTCGTCATCATGTCGAAGGTGATGCGGAAGGGAAGCTTGGCATTTTCGGCGGCCGTGGCGATTCCGTAGCGCAGCGCCCAGTCGCTGCACACGTCCTGCGGGTCGCAACCGGCATAGGCGCAGGGAAGGTAGTCGATCTTCGATTGGAAGTCGACGTCCCGGCTGCTCGTTTCGGACAGGACGGCGATGATGCGTTTGCGCGTGTCGGTCTGATGTTCCATGTCGGGCTTCTTGCCCAGCATGGTCTGGATGTCCTGGTTGATGTTGAAGATGGCCTCCAGCGAGAGCAGGGCATCGAATACCTGCTGGGGGATTCCCGCGGAAGAAGATCCCATCCAATAGCGGTCGTTCCTGGTCAGCTTGATGGGGTGCACCTGCGGGAGGCCTTCCGTCTCCAGGATGCCGCTTGCGCGGAGCATGGATGCCAGGCCGGCGAATGCCGGGTCCTGGGTGCTCGAGCGGGCGATGTCGCGGGAAACGGCGATGGCGTCGTCGGCGCGGGAAAGCATCTTATCCACGGTCAGGATGCGTTCTTTTGCGATGCGGCGGGTGCGGATGGTCGACTGGGGCGATGCATCGGCGCCATCCTCGTCGTCCTTGCGCATGAAGGGGCTGGTGCCCGCAAGCTCCATGAAGATCTCGTCGCTCAGCATGGCGGCTTCCTCTTCGGGGTCTCCCCCATTGTGGCCGGCGTCGGTGCGGGAGGCGGCTTCTTCCAGAAGCGCCTCGGCAGCTGCCACGAGCATCTCCCCTTCGGTCATCTCCGTTTCGGCTGCGCTGTCGGAGGCCGCTTTGTAGGCGATGGGTTCCTCGGGTCCGCGGGGGCCGTCGTCTCCCGCGGGCTTTTCGGCTGCGCTTTCAGGCCGGGAGGGTTCGCCTTCCGCTTCGGCGGGGGCGTCCGCTGCTTCGGGCGCATGGTCGGGAGCCTGTCCGCCATCCGGGGCATCGGCATCCGCGTTGCAGGCCCGCGCCTCCGACATGGGATCGGCTTGTTCGCCCGCATCGTCGCTGCACAGGGTGGCCTGGGCGGTTTCTCCAGGCTCCGCGATACCCGCGCCCGCAACGGCGTTTGCCGCAGCGTCGGCCGTGCGTTCCCGTGCCGGAGCCCAGCCCTTCATGCGTGCGGAGGATCGCTGAGATGCCCCGAGCGCACCGCACAGCAGGGCAACCATGACCAGCAGCGCCATGCAGGCGGCGGCAAGCCCTGCGTTCTGCGAGAAGGTGCCGGTGATGGCGGCAAAGCCCATTCCCAGGGCGGCGATGCAGCAGCAGGCGGCAAGTGCGATCAGGATGCGCGATCTTGCGATCGCCTTTCGGGCGGATTCGTCCAGATGGTTCATGCTGCCTGCCTTTCGCCTTGCATCGCTCTGCGGTCTTGTTCTCATCGGAGATTCTAGCGCAGCGTCCAAGCGGTGCGGGCGTTCTCCGCGCCCATGGCCTTTTCCCTTCGGTTTCGCATCCTGGGACCGCATGCGGCAGCCCGCCCGTTTGCGCCGGACTGCGGAACGTTTATGATAGGACTGCACGTCCGGCGCATGCCGGATGCGTGCGGGAACGCAAATAAGGGGAGGTCAGGAGGAATAATGCCCGAAAACCCCAGCACCATGACGCTCGTCATCATTCGCCATGGAGAAAGCGAATGGAATAAGAAGAACCTGTTCACCGGTTGGGCCGATGTCGACCTTTCCGAAACGGGAAGGCAGGAGGCTGCCGAAGGCGGCCGCGCGCTCGCCGAGGCGGGCTTCGATTTCGACCTGTGCTATACCAGCTATCTGAAGCGCGCCATCCACACCCTTCAGATCGTGCTCGACAACATGGACCGCAACTGGCTGCCCGTTATCAAGAGCTGGCGTTTGAACGAGCGCCACTACGGTGCGCTGCAGGGCCTGAACAAGGCCGAGACCGCTGCGAAGTACGGCGAAGACCAGGTGAAGATCTGGCGCCGCAGCTTCGACGTCCGCCCGCCCGCACTGGAGCCCGGCGACGAGCGCGATGCCCACAGCTGGCCCGCATACCGCGACGTCGAGCCTGAAAACGTGCCCATGCATGAATGCCTGAAGGACAACATCGCCCGTACCTGGCCCTACTTCGAAGAAGAGATCCTGCCCCAGATGCGCGCCGGCAAGCGCGTGCTCATCGCGGCGCACGGCAATTCCCTGCGCTCTCTGGTCAAGCAGTTCGAAGGGCTTTCCGACGAAGAGATCATTGGCGTCAACATCCCCACCGGCGTGCCCCTGGTCTACACCTTCGATCAGGACATGAACGTCCTCGACAAGCATTACGTGGGCGATCCTGCCGTCATCGAGGCCAAGATCAACAAGGTCGCGAATCAGGGCAAGGCGAAGTAGCAGCCCAAAAGCGCCGTTTGCCTAGAATCGAGCGTGCAGTCGTTTCGGCGGCTGCACGTTTTTCTTCTATTCCGGCGCATTCGAGCCTTTCTTCGCCCATTCCCTTGCGCTCATCAGCGCTTTTCTTTCGCATTTCCCCATTGTTCGGTAGTCTTGACGGGTGTCTGACGTATTACCTGGAGGATTGCACCCATGCCCGAAGAACGTCCCTACGCCTTCATCAGCTACTCGCATCGCGACAGCGATCGGGTCATGCCCGTGTTGGACCGCCTGAAGCGCCGGGACGTGGCTGTTTGGTACGATCAGGGCATCGAAGTGGGCAGCGAGTGGCCCGAATTCATCGCGCAGGCGCTTGTGGGCGCCCAGTGCGTCATCGCGTTCATCACCCCCAATTCGGTTGCGTCGCAGAATTGCCGTCGCGAAATCAACTTCGCCATCTCGAAGGGCATCGACGTGGTCGCGGCGTATTTGGAGCCGACCGACCTTTCCCCGGGCATGGAATTGCAGCTGAACACGCTGCAGGCACTGTACCGTGAGAACTATCCGGACGAGGATGCCTTCGTCGAGGCGCTCATGGCGGCGCGCGTTCTGGAGCCCTGCATCGGGGCCGCTCGCGAAGCAGATGCGCCGGCAGGTGGGGTTTCCCGAAGCGAAGATGCCCGAAGGGATTTTTCCGACGGCGACGCCAAGGCCGATAAGGGCGCCGAATCGCCCGTCTCGAAGGGCGAAGCTTCGGTTTCTCCGGATTTTCCCGTGGGAAAGCGCGGTAGGGAGGCGTCTTCGAAGGCTTCTGGAAGCGCGGCATCCGAAAGGACGGCTGTGGCAGAAGGGGTTGCGGCTGGAAAGACCGCATCGGGCGAAGGACGCAAAGCGAAGCCCGCGAAGAAGCTGCTTGCCGCGCTCCTTGCGTTAGCCGTTATCGTCGGCTGCTGCGTTGGCGGCGTGTATGCCTTCGACGTTTCCCGTTCCAAGACCTTCGTGGACGAAGCCGGCAGTTTAGTGGATGGTAAAGGGAATATTTACTCTCGTCCGTTCCTTATCGGCGACGCGGATCTGGTGGGCAATTGGAAAGTGATTTCCGTCGAAGACAGGGGCTCGGCGAAATGCGGTGCATACGAAGGTGGGATTTTGGGCTTCACTTTCGAGGGGACCTATTTCGGGGACATGTTCCAGCCGGACGGCCATCTTGAAACCACCTATGCGGTCGACCCGACCGGTTCGGTGAACGCCGATTCCGATGGGCAATTGGCGTCCGCCCAGATGGATGCCTCGATCGGCGAGGGAGATTTCACCTGGGCCTATCGGATGAGCGATTTCACCGATGAAATGCTCGATACCGTTGGGGAGGATGAGCGGAAGTTTCTTGCAACCGGCGAAAAGAACCTCCTTACCATCCAGGTGACGGGAACGTGCAAGGAAGGCGCTGCTGCCGTGCGCGAGGTCGACAGCACGATCGTCCTTGCGAGGAAGAGCTGGAACTGGAGCGATGGCTATCTTATGCAGGATACCTTGCCGGGATCATGGGACGATAACTTCGGCAATACCTGGACCTTCGCTACGAGCAAGGTCGGGGCATCCACCTTCAGCCTGACCACGGTCGATGGCGGCGAGTTCGAGGATGGAAGCGTGAGCTGTTCTGCCGAAAACGACTATTCCCGGGAATATCTCGCCTTTTCATTCGATGACCCGTCCACGATAACCGGAGAGCAGGTGATCAAGGGCTATATCCGGTCGGTCGGGTATTCGCAGATCGTCCTCGAGCAGACCGATGGGACCCAGCTGGTCTTCACGAGGAGCGAACAGGAGGGATCCGGGTCATAATGAAAGCGGTCGGTCCTTGGGCGAGGCGTGTTGCGTTTATCCTGCCGCTTGCAGGGATGCTGGTGTTTGCCATCTCCTTTTGCGCAGTATCGTATTCGACCGCGCAGCGCTTGGTCGACGACGGCATGGGCGGTTTGAAGGATGGCATGGGGCGGATTGCCTACCGTCCCCTGCGTATCGGCGACGAGGGCCTTGTGGGCAATTGGGAGGTTGTTTCCGTCGAGGAGCGGGGATCGGCGGAACCTTTCGTGGAGAAAGGCGACGACCTGGGCTTTACTTTCGAGGGCACGTATTACGGCATCTGCTTTCATCCCCCTGGCGATTATTCTTTCGGTCCCCTTGATACGACGAGTGGGGTCGTCGCATCCGATGGGGTTTTGGTTTCCGAGCAGATGAATGCCTCCATTGCGAGCAGCGATGCTGTCTGGGAGTACAGCTTGGGGGATCTTTCGGAAGAGGAGATCGCCCTTCTCGACGATCCGTCTTGGGAATTCTACAAGTGGGACCCCCTCGACCGTCTGCAATTGCACATAAGGGCAACGAGCCGCCCTTCGGCGACGAACGCACAGGATATCGACTGCGTCATCACCTTTGCGAAGTGCTTTCCCAACTGGGGACTGCCCGAGAGCCTGCTCATGGATTCGCTTTGCGGAAACTGGACGGGCGACGCGGGTTCTACTTGGGATTTCTTCTGCGATGCGAATGGCAGGGGCTATTACCGTTTCCAGAGTGCGAGCGGTAAGGTGATAACCGGGCGGATAGGCATGGTCTTTTACAGGAAGGCGACGGGAAGGGAGTACCTGTCCCTTTCTCTCAACGGGCAGGGCGGATGCGCCGACCTGGCAATCGAGACCTTCGAATACGACAGGCTGGTCCTTATCCAAGATGACGCAAGCCGAATCGTTCTGACCCGCAATGGAAAGGACGATGTTGCAGATAACTGGGGTTCGCGTTGGTGGCAGAGGGCCGAAGCCGTCGATCGCCTGTGATCTTGCATTCCGACCATCTTCCCACCTTCGACCGTCCTCCTGTTCGAGCAAAGGAAAACGTTTTGGGCAATCATCCCGAAAAGAGGAATACATCCTATGCCTTCGTCAGCTATTCGCATCGCGACAGCGAGCGCGTTCTGTCCCTGATCGGACGCTTACGTGCCAGCGGAGTATCCCTGTGGTACGACGAGGGAATCGAGGCGGGCAGCGAGTGGCCCGAATACATCGCCGATTCCCTTTCGCGTGCGAGCTGCCTTATCGCGTTCATCACGCCGAATTTCGCGCAATCCCATAATTGCAGAAGGGAAATCAACTTCGCCGTTTCCAGGGGTATCGACGTCATCGCCGTCTACCTTCGGGAAACCGAGCTTTCCCCAGGATTGGAATTGCAGCTGAATGCCTTCCAGGCGGTGTTCGCCCAGAATTTTGATGACGATAAGGCGCTTGCCGCTTCATTGGCGAACGCCCGCGTTCTGCGGCCGTGTGTGGAAGGCTTGCCTTCGGCGGTGTCGGACGGGACGGATTCCAGCGGGGATACCCGGCAGGATCCTGAAGGCGGCGGGGCCGATACCGGTTCGGAGGATGCGGGTTCGCAGGATGCCCCGGAAGCCCTTGCGGGTGATTCGGGGGAGGCTTTGCGCCGCGAAGGCGGCTTCGATGCGGGATCCGGCAGACGTGCTTCGTCGGCTGGGAAGCGCAAGAGGGCCTTCATCGGTGCGGGTGTCGCTCTCGTCGTGCTGCTTGCGGCATTGGCGGTGGGGGCATATGTGCTCCAAGGGGGAGCTTCCGTCGATGCGCCTGCCAAGAATGCCGCCCAAGGCGATCCCGCCGAATCCGTCTTGGGCGATGACGCCCTTGCGGGTTGCTGGGAAGTGATTTCCGTGGAAGACGCCGGTGAAGCCCAGGTGGGTGTGCAGGTCGGCCAGACGGTCGGCTTCGTCTTCCCGGGGTATTATTTCGGCGACGCCTTCTTCGTGCCGTTTTCGGACAATGATGTGCCTGCGGAAAATGCCTTCGCTGCCCAATCGGGGGTCTGCGCATCGGATGGGGAGATCTGTTCGCTCAGCATCGAGGACTCTGTCGGCCGCGGCGATTTCCGCATCATGTACGAGATCGGATCTCTCGGCGAAGACGAGGCGGCCCTGATGGATTCGCGGTACCGCGCCTACTACGACCGCGACCAGGCGGATCGCTTGACCTTGCACTTCTCCGGTACGCTCGATCTGGACTTGGAGACCTCGCAGGAACTCGACAGCACCGTTGTTCTGGCTAAGCGCTTCCCCGTATGGGGAAGCAACCGCATGTTCGCGCGTGCTATCGCGGGGACTTGGAACGACGAATACGGCAACACCTGGACCTTCTCTTCGAAATCGACTGGGGAGATCTCGTTTTCCATGGTCTCGGCTTCGGGAGATCGAAGGGAAGGCGCGGATATCCGGCTTACGGTAGACGAAGATCATGGCGACGAATGGGTGCGTTTCTCCTTCGAGGACGGGAAGTCCATCGATGGGGCGATCGACACCTTCGGGTTCGCGAAGCTCGTCTTGATCCAGCCGGAAGGCGACCCGCTGACCCTGACGAGAGTCGAATAGGCAAGGCCGCCCGCGCGCCCGGTGGGTCATTGGCGCTTCTCTTCAACGGCTTCCGGCGTTTTGCGGATCCGATGCGTGCGAGGCGGGTGTTTTCCATTTCGGGTGCCCATCGGCTTCCTTCGGCCGGCAGGGGCGATCGCTTAGAGCGCGTGAAAGAACGCCCCCGCGAACATGCGGGGGCGCAGCTGTGCGATTTATCGGAGGCGTCGAGCGGATGCGGCGGTCTTCGTGCTACTTGATAGTGAGCACGGGGACGTCGGTGGCGCGAAGGATGCCGTAGCTGACGCTGCCCAGCGCTCCGCGGAATGCGCCCAGGCCGCGCCTGCCCATGATGATCAGGTCGACCTCGTTCTTCTCGGCATATTCGGTGATACCCTCGATGGCGGAAAGGTTGGGGATGGCGTCGATCTGCGCGCGGTCTCCGAACTCGGCAATCAGGCCTCCGACGGTTTCGGCCAATTTCTCGCGTTCGGATTCGACGCGCTGGGAAATGACCTTTACATAATCGTTCATATCCATGAGCGCGACGGGGGGAACCAGGTCGTTCCAAGAATCCCTCGTGACATCGATGAGGCTGACTGCGGGTGCCGGGACGATGGTGATGATGCGCATCTGCGCGTCGGTGTCATCCCTCAGAATCTCGCATGCGGCGTCTACCGCCTTCATCGCATGGTCGGAGCCGTCGAAGGGTACGAGGATCTTCTTGTACAGCATATGCTTTCCTTTCAGTAGGGTTGCATTGGGAAGATGGTACCCTGTCCGCTTGTTTCTTGCCAGTGTGGAGCGCGTTTCATGTATCCGCCGGTTTCGGTGGGGAAAAACCGGGCGGATAAGCGGTAGAATTACCCGAGCCGTAGGAGAGGCGGAGCATACGCGATGGTCCGCCTCTTGTCTTGAACCTGTTTCGATACGTACGGAAGAAGGCTTGCAGATGAGCGACTTGAGGACGCAGGAAGTGGAAGACATGCTCTCCGTCTTCTGCAGCGTGAACGACAACGACACCATGTTCGCCCTGATGGAGGATCTGCTCACCATCAGGGAGATCAAGGAGACTTCGCAGCGTCTTGCGGTTGCGAAAATGCTCGATGAAGGCAAGCCTTACGTAAGCATCGGCGAGGCGACGGGTGCGTCCGCCACCACTATCGCGCGCGTTTCAAAGGCTCTCAATTACGGATCGGGCGGTTATCGTGCGGCACTCGATGTCCTGAATGGATTGGGGGACTAGGCGTATGGGAAGGTTGTTGGTGGTCGTCGATTACCAGAACGATTTCGTCGATGGTGCGCTTGGTTTTCCGGGTGCGGAACTGCTCGAAGCCGCAATCGTCCGGAAAATACGCGAGTATCGCAGTTCCGGGGATGTCGTAGCGTTCACTTTCGATACGCATCCTGCCGGGTATCTTGACACCCAGGAAGGCCGGCGTCTTCCCGTGGAGCATTGCATCGAGGGTACGCGGGGCTGGCGCCTGTTCGGCGATGTTGCGGCCCAGTGCCGGGAAGGGGATCCGCTCTTCGAAAAGCCGACCTTCGGCTCGGCGGGTCTTTTCGATTTCCTGAGGGAAGCCCAGAGGCGGGTGCCCGAAGGCGAGCTTGCGTTCGACTCGATCGAGCTCGTGGGTTTGGTGGGCAATATCTGCGTGCTCTCCAACGCGGTGATCGCGAAGACCGCCTGCCCCGAAGTGCCTGTATTGGTGGACGCTTCGTGCACGGCTTCCTTCGATCAGGAGCTCAACGACAAAGCGCTCGACGTGCTTTCGGGTATCCAGGTGGATGTGGTGAACCGCTAGAGCCTGCCGTCCATACGAATCGGTTCGGTGCGCAGGGTCATCAGGATCAGCTGGCCGCGCGTGCCGATGGGCAGGGTGTTCTGCTCCAGGAAGTCATCGATTTCGCCTACAGGGACGGTGAACACGTCGATGAACTCGCTCGCTTCGGTGTTCTGCCCCAGGCTGGGCTCGTTTTCCACCTGCATGTACAGCACATGCACGCTTTCTCCGCTCATGCCTACGGAACTGAAGCCGGCCTGGCTCAGCACGCGTGCGCGGATGCTCCCGTCTTCGTTGCGGATCGCGGCGTAGCCGGTTTCCTCCCAAAGCTCGCGTGCCGCGCATTCCAGCAGGTCTTCCCCTGCTTCCAACAATCCTGCGGGGAGTCCGATGCAGTAGCTGTTCAGCGGGTAGCGGAATTCCCTGATCATGACCACGCGGCCGTCTTCGGTGATAGGGGCGATGCAGACGGCATCCGCCTGCCCAGCGGGCTTGCACCCTTGTGCGTTCGTCTCCAGTTCCGCCCGATAGTCTTCCAGGTTCTTGCGGGAAACGCTTTCATAGCGGTAGCTGCGTCCATCGGGCATCTCGAAGGTGAGGATGTATTTCTTGATCCATCCTGCGCTCACTTGCTCGATGTCTTTCAGGGTGGGGGTTTCCCGTTCTTCGAAGTCCTGTTTCCAGTCCATTGGGGGCCTTCCTTTTCACGGCGCGACCTCCAGAAGGTCTGCGCTTGCGTTCTTTCGGGGTATCGGCATCCATTATCGCGCGAATCGCATTGCGCGGGCGGATCATCTCTTTTTCGGAATCGGGTCCCGCCTCCGCTTATTGTTTATCTTGCCACGCGAAGAGCGCGCCTTTCCCTCGAACGAAAAGCACCCGCCGTGTGGGCGGGTGCCATGCGATCAAGCTGCATTCGCTGGATTAGAACTCCAGGAACTTTTCTGCGGGAACGCCGCAAACGGGGCAGCGGCCGTCGGAGCGGCCCTTCTCGATGTAGCCGCAAACGGGGCACAGATAGTACTTCTCGTCGGACTGGCTGTCGATGATGTTGTATGCGTCCATGTAGCGCTGTGCATGATAGGCTTCGGCCAGCTTTGCGCGGGTGAAGACGCCTACTGCTGCGATGTTGCCTTCCTGCTCGGCGATCTTGATGAAGGTGGGGTACATGTCGCTGGTCTCGTAGATCTCGCCCAGGGCTGCGTCGATCAGGTTGCAGTCGGTGGTTACGGGAGCTGCGGGTTCGGCGGTGGGGCGCACGTAATCGGGCTCTTCGGCCTCGACCAGCTTGGCTTCCATTTCGATGTGGATCTTCTCAGCTGCTGCGGTTGCGCGGAACAGGCGGGCGATCTGGGGGAAGCCCTGCTCGTCAGCTGCTGCTGCATAGGCGGTGTACTTAGCGGTAGCGCCGGTCTCGCCGCAAACTGCTGCCTTCAGGTTGTCCAGGGTGGTGCCAGCCTGGGTGGTGCTGTTGGGAACGATGTTGAAGTTGCTGCGCTCAGCCATGTTTCCTTCTTTCTGTTGTTCGGTAGCGCTGCTGCGCGAAATACGCAGCCTGCGCCATTGACACAACCCGCATTCTAGCAAAAAACGCCGAATGGAAAATTGGGACCTGTAAAATGACGGTTTCCTGAAAACCGCCATCCTGCTTTTCTTCTCACGTGGTTTTCGCCTGTCCGGTCCGAAAGATGAGCCGGCTTCGAGTCGGTCCGTCGAAGGTGTCCGGATATGCCGATTCCAGGGCGGATTGCGAAAAGATGTGAGGCTTCGGTAGTTTGTGTGACAAGGGGCTAGCCTAGGCAGCAACGCTCTTCGCTCCCTTCACGCCCTTCTTCCTCGCCTTCACCGGGCGACCCGGGAGCTGGGGCTGGCAGTCGCCG
>Ga0129308_1001320_pt1 | contig 26677 bp, 23 predicted proteins | sample L827metagenome_FD_94440 | JGI IMG/M metagenome (GOLD analysis project Ga0129308, IMG submission 94440) | Ring-tailed lemur group fecal microbial communities from Wisconsin, USA - L827 metagenome | ecosystem: Host-associated > Mammals > Digestive system > Large intestine > Fecal | place: USA...
AGGGGCGTTCATCATGGCGGCGTATTATATGACCAGCGTGCAGGGAGGACCCGGTATCATGCTGGCAAAGGTGCCCGGCTGTACCACGGCCCATGTGACGGTGCTGGGAGCTGGCTGGAGCGGCATAGCCGCGGCGGAAGCGGCGGCCGGTATGGGAAATCAGGTCACCGTCCTTGATATTTCTCCTGACAAGCTTACCGCGGCGAAGGCCCTGCTGCCGTCCAGCGTGGAATTCCTGCTGTCTACCAAGAGCAATATAGAAGATTGTCTGGAGCGCACGGACCTTCTGATGAACTGCGTTCCCTGGCCCAAGAACCGCAAGGACTATCTCGTGACCCGTCAGATGCTGCGCGAGCATGCGAAAAAAACGCTGTTCATCACAGATGTGGCCTGCGACGTGGACGGGGCGCTGGAGACGTGCGTCAGGTCCACCTCTCATTCCGATCCGCTCTTTGTGGAGGAAGGGATCACGCACTACGCCGTGGACAATATACCCGCAGCCTTTGGCCGGACTTCAGGACGGCTCTTCCCTCAGGCGTATGCCGCTCTCATTCAGGAGATCGCCGATAAGGGCATCGACAGGGCGCTGAGGGAAAATGAACATCTCAGGAGAGGACTGACCTGCTACAAGGGTATTCTGACGCTGGAGGAGACCGGCCTGAAACAGAACCGTCCCTATCAGACCCCGGAAGAAGTTTTGGGAATGAAATAAGAACGGGATCCGTCTCGTATAACTGGCGGCCCCGGAGCGTTTGGCCCCGGGACCGCCACTTTTCAATCAGGAGGTGAGCTATGGATAACTTCGGGATTCTCTCGTTAGTTCCGGCATTGATTGCCGTGATACTGGCATTTATTACAAAGGAAGCGATCTTTTCGATTCTCTGCGGCGTGTTGGCGGGCATCCTTATCTCCGGACAGAATCTGTTGTTTGGTTTTACCGGACTGATCACCGGGGCTCTGGGCAACGCGGATTTTATCTGGGTGATGGCCATCGAGGTATTCATCGGTATCATGGTGGCGTTTTTCCAGAGGTCCGGCGCGATCGTAGCCATCACCGCCAAGCTGAATGAAAAAATGCATATTACGAACCGCATCGCCCAGATCCTTTCTGCGCTGTTAGGTTTATTGATTTTCTTCAGCGATTATTTCAGTCCCCTGTTTGTGGGAAATATCATGCGGCCGATCACGGATAAGGCAAGAGTATCCCGTGAAAAGCTCGCCTGGATATGTGATTGTACCAGCGCTCCCGTATGCATTACACTGCCGTTTACCGGGTGGTCCGTCTACGTGGCCGGGCTGCTGGTGGGGTTTGGCGTCTTCACCGATGCTACGGTGGGCCAGAACGCCATTGTTCGTTCCGTACCCTTTCAGCTGTATGGTATTTTGACGCTGCTCATGGTACTTCTCGTCTCCCTGGGTTTTCTGCCGGATTACGGAGCCATGAAGCGGGCGGAAGAACGGGCTCTGACGACCGGGCGAGTCTATGCGGAAGACGCGCAGCCTATGCTGTCGGACGAACTGGACAAGATCGCCCCGAAGGAAGGATTTCGGCCGAATATTCTCGTACACTTCCTCATTCCTGCCATGATCATTATCGGCGTCAGCCTGGGTACTTACATTGTTATCGATGCCGCCAAAACGCTGGAAGCGTTTGTACTGACAGTAGCTTATCAGGCGGTGGTGCTGCTGATCCAGAGAGCGTTTACGATCCGCGAGATGATAGAGATCGCCACTCAGGGTATCAAGTCTGTGATCAGCGCCATGCTGATCCTGTCGCTTGCCTATATGATCAACGCCATCAGCAAAACGCTGGGTACGGCTAATTTTGTGGTCGGCGTGACGGAAGCCTGGATGACGCCGGTCACCCTTCTGGCCCTGGCCTTTGCAGTCTGCGCGTTCGTATCCTTTTTCACAGGCACGTCCTGGGGAACCTATGCCATTATGATCCCCATCGTGATGCCGCTGGCGTTCAACCTCTCCGGAGGGGAAGCCACCAATCTGGTCTATGCCGCAGTGGCCGCGGTAATGGGCGGCGGCTGTTTCGGCGATCACTGTTCGCCTCTGTCCGATACCAGTATCCTGTCATCTCTGGGAGCGGGATCGGACCATGTAGATCACATCAAAACTCAGCTGCCTTATGCGCTGACCGTGGCGCTGATCTGCGTGATGGGGTACATTATTATGGGCTACTGTCTCTGATGAAAAATTCCGCCTGCGCTTTGTTCCCGCTTAAGAACGAAGCAAAAGTATAAGAAAATAAAGATCCCCGTGGACTGGCACGGGGATCTTTTAATGGGACCGATATAGGTAAACGGAAGACGAAGGTGCAGCGGAGACTATATTGTCTTCGAATCCTCTTTGATCCGACCGATCAGGTCGATGACGCCGTCGATCTCACAGCCCAGTTTTTCCAGATCCGCGCTGTCCACGTTGTGGTTCAGAAACAGCTGCTCGATGCACTCGTTCATACGGTTGATCTGCTCCGCCTCCTTTACAAAGAGCCTGAAATTACTGCTCTGGGCAGCGTTCTGAAATTTTTTCAGGTCTTTTGTAATAAACGATACGATCTCCCGTTCATCTGCGAATTTACCGTGGCTGATGGCATAGGGCCGCATGCGCTGGAGAAAATATTTGTCTCCGGAAGTAATGTTGAACACGTAGGAAACGATCATACCGTCGCCTACCTCGAAATTGACAATGAACATATCGCTTTTGATCATTTTGATCTCTGACGCGCCCAGCTGCCTGAGACTGACTTCGATCAGATCGCCTGTGATACTGTTGATATTCATGAGAACCTCCTCTCACTCTCAGCGAAGATGCGCGGATAAAAGCGCGCATGATCTGCGGAACAGAGCCTATAGAGCATATCTGATCAGCAGAAATATGGTGGAAATGATAACGGATAAGATCATCAGCGGAAAACCGACCTTCAGATAACCGGAAAATGAGATCGGATAACCGTGTTTATTTCCAATGCCGGAGAGGACCACGTTGGCGGAAGCGCCGATCAACGTGCCGTTTCCGCCCAGGCAGGCTCCCAGGGAGATGGCCCACCAGAAAGGCGTTACGTCGATGCCGTCGGCCTGCATGGTGAGGATCAGCGGGATCAGAGTGGCAACAAAGGGGATGTTGTCCAGCACCGAGGACAGCAGCGCGGAGGCCCAGAGGAGCACCATCATAGTGATGATCATGTGTCCGTCCGTGACAGACATGAGAATTTGGGCAAGCTTATTGATGACGCCGGACTCCACCATGCCGCCGACCACGACGAAGAGGCCGGTAAAAAACACGATGGTGGACCACTCCACGTCCGCTATGATCTGGTCCGCGTCCTGCCTGCCGATGAGGAGCATAACGGAAGCTCCGGCCAGCGCGATGGCGGAAGAATCCAGGTGAAGCGTACTGTGGAGGACAAAGCCCAGAGCTACCAGGGCGATCATAGCAATGCTTTTTTTCATCAGAGCTGCGTCCCGGATGGTTTTCTTCTCGTCCAGTTCCAGAACTGCCAGCTTCGCGCGCTCCGTCACCACCAGAGACCTGTGGTATAGAAAGCGGAAACAGAGCAGAGTGACCGCCAGAATGATCACCACAGCCAGACCGGTGTTCGTGATAAAGTCCACGAAGCTCAGACCAGCGGCGCTTCCGATCATAATATTCGGGGGGTCGCCGATTAGGGTGGCCGTACCGCCGATGTTGGAAGCGAGGATCTGTGTCACCAGGAAGGGTACCGGATCGACTTCCAGCATACGGGTGATGGCGATGGTCATGGGACCGATCAGCAGGACTGTGGTCACGTTGTCCAGGAAGGCCGACAGGACCGCGGTGATCAGGACGAACAACACCATGATGCGCCAGGGATCTCCCTTGGCCAGCTTCGCCGAGCGTATGGCTATGTATTCAAAGACGCCGGACTGACGGACCACCGCCACAAAGAGCATCATGCCGATCAGAACGCCGATGGTGTTGAAGTCGATGTAGGAGACGCTTGTCTCCACGGAGAGAACCTGCGTCAGAAGCAGAACGACAGCTCCCGCTACGGCCGCCACAGAGCGGTGGACCTTCTCCGTCATAATACTTACGATAACGATCAGAAAAACTGCGATAGAAATAAGCTGATGAATCATTGCTGTTTACTCCTCTTGCTTTGTATTCAATATAGAGACATTTTACGCTTTTTTGTGCCGAATGCAAGAGAAGAAAGGGCTGTGAAAAATAGTCGAAAAAGAGCAATAATTACCCGGATAAAACCGTCCTGGCAGGGCGGATATTTTCGGACAATTCTCAGTAATGCGGCATCGTTTCGCATTCAAAAATAAAGATAAAGATTGAAAATTGAAGACGCCACAGTTCCAGTATAAGACAAAACTGAAAACCTGTAAAGATACGATCAGCGACCTGGCGTCAGTCTCCGGCTGCAGCGCTTATTTGGGGGATGATAAAATTTATATTTACACATATGTAAAAAACAGGTTGACACAGCGTTACGATAAATGTATTATTATGTAAAACATAGGCATATATACTAATTCAATAAGCAAGATCATAATTGGAAAGGAAGAAAATATTATGGCAGGTCATCACAAGCGCCTACTGCCCTTAACCAGCGATCTGGTCTTTCACGCAGTATTCGGCAGGGACACAAAAGAATCCAGAGACGCTCTCATCGCACTGCTCAACGTGATCCTGGGGAGAGTAGAAGATCCGATCGTGGATATCACTTATTTAAATCCCATCAGCTATCCGGCGGATATAGGGGGAAAAACACCTAATATGGATATTAAGGTCATGACTGACGGCGGAGAGCTGATCGACATTGAAATCCAGGTAGTGGTCAAAGACATCTATCGTGACCGAACAGTATATTATGGGTCCCGGATGATCTCCGACGACTTGGAAAAAGGGCAGGATTATGATAAAATAAAAAAAACGATCGTAATCAGTATATTGGATGAGGAGCTGTTTCCTGAGACGGAGAAATGCCATACGGAGTTCCGCTATATTGAGAGAGAAGAAGGATTTGAACTGACAGATATCATCAGTCTTCATTTTCTGGAGCTCTCAAAAATCGATACGGGAAAGCCGGCAGCCGAGATGACGGAAGCGGAACGGCTGGGGGCTTACATTAAATATGCGGCGGAGGATGGCAAAGAAGCGTACATTCAGGAGCTCCTTGCACAGGGAGAAGGTGCGATTCGGATGACAGATACCATACTGAAAAAGGTCAGCGAAGAAGACATTTTGAGGGAACGTTATCAGGCGGAGAAGAAACGCGAGTACGATATCAATACGATGAAGTCGCTGCTGGCACGCAGGAGCGCGGAGGCCATGGAGAAAGGTCTGGAAGAGGGCCGAAAGGAAGGCCGAGAGGCAGGTCGAAGGGAGAGTTATCGCCAATTGGCTGTAAAGCTGATGGCGAAAGGAATGACGGAGGAAGAGATCGCGGGACTTTTTGAAATCACCGCGGACCAGGTAAGACAGCTGACAGAGGATCAAAAAGAATTGAAATGACGCGTTCTGCCGGCGAAAGAGACGGTCCATAATGACATGGATCGCACAGTGTGAGAAAGGAAGCCCTCGGGCTTCCTTTTATGTTTGTGCGTCATGGGCGCGCTCAAACGGATATAGGTCCCGAACACGCCCAAGCAGTGGGAAGTGTATAGCCGAGGCCGCAAGTTTCTCTATTATTTAGAAGAGAGATTTCCTCCTGCCCGGTTGAAAGCCGATCCTGTAATAATCCAATTAAAACTAATTAATTTGAATTATTTTTTTCGTCCGTATATAATTGTACTGAGAAATTACTGGAGGCTGGACGCAGACGGCGGGACGGGGATCCAGATCCGCCGTGGGCCGGCTGTGCCGCAGGGAAAGAAAGAGGGACGGGATTCATGAAGACGGTGGCGATCATTTACCGGAACAGAGATAACGCAGAGGCCATTGAACATCTGAGACAAAACGTGATCCGCGTGTTTGGCTCTTATATTCAGGTGGAGAACTATTTTCTGAATGAGATCCCGGCGGACGAAATGCTGGAAGCGGATGCTTTTGTGGTCGTAAACGAGGATATGCTGTATCCGCTAAAAAAGCATATCAATAACTTCTACAAAGTCATTTTGATGAATCGCAGCATTAACCGCAAATATATCACGGAGATCCTGGATCTGCCCAGGGACACGGATGTGCTGGTGGTCAACGACTCCTATGAGAGCACCATTCAGACCACCTACGCGTTTTATGAGCTGGGGATCAGTCATGTAAATTTTATACCTTACGATGAAGCTCTGGAAGACACCGGGGTCTACAGGCATATTGAGGTTGCGGTGACGCCGGACGAGGAAGAGCTGGTCCCGCCTTATGTGAGACGAATTGTAAACATTGGCTACCGGGAGATCAGCTTCGACACATTGCTGAAGCTGATGCGCAAACTGGATCTGAATTTGGAGGTGGTCAACCGGAATCTGATCCGCCACATCCACTCCGTGGTGGAACCCAATACGGATTTTCACTCCAATTATCTGGACAGCTACCTCAAGAGCCAGATGCTGAACCGGGTGATCCACGATTCTCCCTCTGCGATCCTGGTCACCAATGACGAATATCAGCTGGTGTATTCCAACGACCGGGCAAACACCATCTTCAGCATCACCGACGGGGCCTACAGGGATCTGGAGACGTTTATGGATACCGCGTCCATGGCTGCGGTATTTGGCGGCGAGGAAGGGGAACGGCTGCTGGGTATAAACGGAGAGAACTATCTCTTTGAAAAATCTCCGATCATGCTTATGGATCAGATCGTGGGCTATTGTCTCACCTTTCAAAATGAGAAGGATCTGCGTGATCTGGAGATCAATCTGGGCAGCCACCTGCGAAAGAAGGGCATGTTTGCGAAATATCAGTTCAAGGACATTATTCATCAGTCCTTTGCCATGAAGCAGTGTCTGGCCACGGCCAAGAAAGCGGCGGTGACGGATTATACCATTCTGATCAGGGGAGAGAGCGGAACCGGAAAGGAACTTCTGGCCCAGTCTATCCACAATTATTCAAAGCGAAAAAATGCGCCTTTTATCGCTGTAAACTGCGCCGCTCTGCCGGAAGCCCTTCTGGAAAGCGAGCTCTTCGGGTACGAGGGGGGATCTTTCACCGGCGCCAGAAAAAGCGGTAAGCTGGGGCTGTTTGAGCAGGCGCAGACGGGCACGATCTTTTTGGACGAGGTGGGGGATATTTCTCCCAATCTGCAGTCCCGCCTTCTGCGGACCATACAGGAAAAGCAGGTCATGCGTATCGGCAGCGACAAAATCATTAATGTAGATATCCGGGTCATCGCCGCCACCAACAAGGACCTTGAGGAGGAGGTGCGCAGAGGAAATTTCCGCAGCGATCTCTTCTACAGGCTCAATGTGATCCCTGTTTTCATAGAACCGCTGCGAAACCGGCGGGAAGACATCCTGCCGCTTCTGCAGAATTTCCTGGGCAATCTGTATGGGGAGGTGACGTCGGAGGAGAAAGAGATCCTTCTGTCATACGGCTGGCCGGGAAACGTCCGTGAGCTGGAAAGCACGGCCATCTATTATAAAACGCTGGCCCGTTTTCCGGAGCATCTGAGAGATAATCCAGGGGGAAACGGCGGCGCGGAGCGGACAGCCGCCCGGGTCTCCGCTTCGGCGGGAGATTTCGTGGCGCGGGATCGCGGCGCAGATGGATATGGGAGCGAAGATGCCGGAGAATGCCGGGAGGGGGCGTTTCATGCCGCGGGCGTTGAGAGGGCCCGCGCCGGCGCGGAAGTTCCGTTTACAGGACGTGAGGCGGAGGGCGTGCCGGCTGAGGGATCGGCTGGCTTCGAAACGCAGGAAGAGCCGGGATCCGCAGGATCTTGGGTGCGGGGAGAGCTGGCCGGGGGCGCGGCGGAGACCGGACGGCGGCATAACGGGACTGACAGCCGACCCGGAAACGGCGGGAACGGCGGGATCGATACGGCTGCGGCCGGCGGAGCCGATCGGGTCTGCGACCGGGCGTTTCTGCGCGACCGGATCCTGCAGATCGTTGCGGATCATTCACAGGCCTACCACGGCATCGGCAGGTCGTCGCTGGCCGTGCTGCTGAAAAAAGAGCAGATCGCCGTGGGGGATGGCAAGCTGAGGGATGTGCTGAAGGAATTGGAGGAAGAACGGCTGATCGAGATCAGCCGAGGACGAAGCGGATCGCGCATTTTACCGGAAGGTGTGGAATATTTAAGGAGACGGTGTCAGACGACGTTGTGAAAAGGATTTAATAGGTTTTAATAAATATTAATAGGAATATATTTGGAATAAAAAGGCTGCATGTGGAAAAATGCGGCCTGTTTCATATACAAAAAAAGTAATTATTAATGAAAAATGTATGGCATGAAATTTGCGTTTTATTAATATCAAGTACAGCAAGTGGCGGAGGATATCGGAGATGAGGAAATTGATTGAACAGAATGTCGATCTGATTCGAAGAGAGATGGCTTATTGGAGCGTTCCCGGATTGGCGCTGGCTGTGGTCAGGGATGGGGAAGAACCGGAGACGGCTGCTTTTGGCTGGCGGGATCAGGAAGCGGCGCTGAAGGCGGAGACAGACACGCTGTTCGGCGTTGCGTCCTGCTCAAAGTCGATGACGGCGGCTATGATCGCGGTGCTCTGCGGCCAGGGAGTGCTCGACCTGGACGTTCCGGTCCGACGCTATGCAGAGGAATTGAAATTTTATGACGAGGAAGCGACGCGCAGCGCCACGCTGCGGGATATGCTCTGTCACCGCACGGGACTGGGAGGCCACGACGGCGTGTGGCCCGATTCCATCTCCAGGCGGGAGCTGGCGGAAAGACTCCGGTATCTGCGGCCCAGCGCGCCCTTTCGAAGCCGTTTTCAGTACAGCAATCTCGTTTACGCCATGGCGGGTTACGTGGCGGAACGGGCCGCGGGAAGCAGCTGGGAGACGCTGATGCGGGAACTGATATTTGAACCATTACATATGGATAGAACGCGCTGCACGGCTGAGGAACTCCGGACGGATCCAAATCACGCCGGCCCCTATCAGATGATAGACGGTGCTCTTCACAGACTTCCTGTGTGGAACGTGGATCTGGCGGGACCTGCGGCTTCGGTCAGTTCCACGGCGGAGGATATGGGCCGGTGGCTGCAGTTCCAGCTGGAAGGCGGCAGGACGCCGGAGGGCAGGCAGCTGATATCGAAAGAATTGTTTGCCGAACTGCATCGCGGTCAGATCGACTATCCTGATTCTTCGGGGATGGGAGAAGGCTTTTTCCCCTGTGACCGCTACGGTCTGGGCTGGGCTTCCGGCCGGTATCGGGAGAGAAGATTTCAAAAACACACGGGAAAGATCGACGGCTACAGTTCCATTCAGGCGTATCTGCCCGATGCAAAAATCGGAGTGGCGGTCCTGATGAATCTGCATTCGCCTGCCGTCCCAGTTTTTTATACATTAGTTTACACTATTCTGGATCAGGCTCTGGGACTTCCGGATGTGGGCTGGGCTCAGAGGTTCCACACGGCGGAGCCTCCGGCGCCGGATCTGTACCGCGACTGTGAGCTGGACCTGACGGGAGAGACAGAAAAGATCGTCTGGGAAGCGGAGGCGGCGCAAAGGACCGGCTGGGAGGACTACGGCGGCGTCTATGAAAATCCGGGCTACGGCCGGCTGACCGTTCGCTGCAGCCGGAAAGGCCGTGAGGACGGCGGCGATAAAAGCGGACTGTTCATCGATTTTCGTGACATGAAGGATCTGCCCGCCGTATGGCTGGGGGAGGATCGGTTCCGTGTGGACGGCGTAAAGGAAGATATCTATACGATGAAGATCCCTCTGACGTTTTTCCGGGCAGACCGGGCAGAACGGGAGGGCCGGGATAAGGCCGTGAGAGGGCTGCGGTTCCGTCTGGAGCCGATGGTGGAAGAGATAGAGTTTATAAAATGCGGAGAGCGTAAGTGAGGAGGAAAACAGATGGGCTTGCCGGGTAATTGTGGGATTGAACTGTATACAAAGTGGCCCAAGGGTCCGAACAACCTGATAACGGACGTGGACGGCGTGAAGGTAGGAAATGTGACGCTGCAGGACGGAGAGATCAACACAGGGGTGACCGCTGTCCTCCCTCACGGTGGAAATCTGTTTCAGGATAAAGTGATGGGGGCGGTATCCGTTATCAACGGTTTTGGAAAGAGCGTCGGCCTGGTACAGGTGGAGGAGATGGGAACCATAGAGACTCCCATCGTCATGACCAATACGCTGTCTGTGGGCACGGCGACCACCGCGCTGGTACGGTATATGCTGGAACAGAACGAGGATATCGGAGTGGCAACAGGAACGGTTAACTGTCTCGTGACGGAATGCAATGACGGAAGACTCAACGATATCCGGGGTCTGCACGTGACGGAGGAAATGGTCCGAAGGGCCATCGACAGCGCCGGCAGGGACTTCGAGGAAGGGGCTGTGGGCTCCGGAACGGGGATGTGCTGTCTGGGCGTAAAGGGCGGGATCGGTTCCGCCTCCCGAATGGTCGAGGTGGACGGAAAAAATTATGTGATCGGCTCGCTGGTCATGTCCAATTTCGGCTCCGGCCGGAATCTGGTGCTGGGCGGAAAGCATGTGGGCGGATCTCTTACAAAGTTAAAGGCATGCAAGGATCAGGGTTCGATCATCATCGTCATCGCGACGGATATCCCGCTGAATGAGAGACAGCTGAAACGGGTGGCCAAACGGGCAACCATCGCTCTGGGCAGGACCGGCTCCTACCTGGGAAACGGCAGCGGGGACATCGCCATCGCTTTTACCACGGCCAACCGCATTCCGCACTACAGCAGCCGGAACATACTGGACGTTAAAATGTTCTACGATGAAAACATCGATCCCGTGTTTGAGGCCGCGGTGGAGGCGGTGGAGGAGGCCATCGTCAGCTCTCTGTATCACGCAAAGACCACCAGGGGCGTGAGGGACACCGTGATCCGCTCGTTAAGTGAATATATGGAGAAAGGATTGATGGACGGATGTACGATCTGATCATTAAAAACGTCCGCATTATCGACGGCACAGGCGCCCCCTGGTTTCGGGGCGGCGTGGCGGTGCGGGACGGGAAGATCTGCAAAATAGGGATGCTGGCAGACTGTGAGGCGGAGCGCGTGGTAGACGGGTCGGATCGGCACCTGAGTCCCGGATTTATCGATATCCATTCTCACAGCGACAGCACGCTGCCCCTCTATCCCCAGGCAGAGAGCAGGATCCTGCAGGGGATCACCACGGAGATCGGCGGCGACTGCGGCATATCCGTGGCGCCTGTAGATCCGGAGCGAAAGGAGCAGCTGAAGGACTACGCGGGGGATCTGGAGTACGGCTGGACGTCCATCGGCCAATATCTGGAGATGTTGGAGCAGATGGGGGTAAGCACGAATTTCGGAACAGCCGCAGGCCATGGAACGATCCGTCTGGCGGTCATGGGCTATGAAGACCGAAAGGCAGATCCCAGGGAAATGAGTCTGATGAAAGCGCATCTGCGGCAGGCCATGGAGGACGGAGCGTTCTGTATGTCCAGCGGACTGATCTACCCGCCGGGGTGCTATGCTGATAAAGAGGAGCTGGCGGAACTGGCCCGTGAACTGCGGCCTTACGGAGCTTTTTATGAGACGCATATGAGAGATGAAGCCACCCGCAACGTGGAGTCGGTGCGGGAGGCCATGGAGGTCTGCTGGGCGGCGGGAGTTCCGCTGCAGATCGCCCATCATAAGGTGACGCGAAGATCCCACTGGAATGTAAGCTGCAGGGCGACCATCGCGATGATCGAGAAGGCCAGACAGGAAGGGCTGGACGTTACGGCGGACCAGTATCCGTACAACGCCTCCTCCACCACTCTGGACAGCAACGTGCCGGCCTGGGGATTTGCAGGAGGTATGGAAGCGCTTCTGAAACGTCTGCGGGATCCGGTGACTCGTGAGAAGCTGAAGGAGGAGAGCAACGCCAGCCACGTGGGCAGATGGGGCGACATTATCGTCTCCTATGCGGAGAGCGAAAAGAATGCCTGGACTGTGGGGAAATCCATCACAGAAATAGCGGAAATCCGCGGGGTGGATCCCGCCGACGCCTGTTTCGATCTGATCATAGAAGAAAAGGGACGTGTGAATGAAGTAAATTACGGTATGTGCGAGGAGGACATCGAGTTCATTATGTCCCAGCGCTTTACCATGATCGGTTCCGACGGCAACGCGGCGTCTCTGGATTATCCGGGGCTGCCTCATCCCAGATGGTACGGCGCTTTCCCCAGGGTGATCGCCCATTACTGCCGGGAGAGAAAGCTGTTTCCTCTGGAGACCGCCCTATACAAGATGACGGGGCTTCCGGCCGCCCGCCTGGGACTGCAGGGACGAGGACTGATCCGGGAAGGAATGGCGGCGGATCTGGTGCTGTTCGACTTTGAGACCATCCGTGATACGCCCTCCTACAGTGATCCAAAGCGCGCCTGCGAAGGTATCGTTCAGGTCTATGTAAACGGCGTGCTGACGGCTGAAAACGGCGTTCACACAGGGGCTAGGGCGGGAGCGATCCTGCGCCGGGGCCGCAGCTGAGGCCTGGGAAAGGACGATCGACCGGCGCGGTATATCACCGTTTTACCACAGGTTTAAAATGGTATCCATCAGGGCCATTTTTCATAAACGATTAAAAGGAGGAGGTACAACATGAAGAAATTTTTAGCACTTCTCACAGTCTGTGCACTGATCCTGGGATCACTGGCAGGCTGCGGCGGCGATTCAGGCACCCCGGATCAGGGCGGCGCGGGCGACACCGGCGGCGTGGCCGCGAACTCGGATATCACCATCCTGGACTACGCTGAGATGAGCAGTCTGTATCCGCTGGATATGGGTACGGTTTCCGACGCTCAGCCTATGTTCTGGATCTATGATCCGCTGCTCAGGCTGGATCCGAATCAGGAATACGTCTGGATGCTGGCCACCGGCTGCGACACTAACGACGAAGGAACGGAGTACACATTCCACCTCAGAGAAGGGATCTCCTTCTCCGACGGGACCCCGTGGAACGCTGAGGCGGCCAAGGCCAATCTGGATATCATGGCGGATCAGTCCCACGGTTACAAGAGTCAGTTCATGTATGCGAACATCGACCGGACCGAGATAGTAGACGAGTACACAGTCAAGGTATATCTGAAGGAAGTTTACGCTCCTTTCCTCAATGCGCTGGCCATCGAGCCGGCCGGAATGGTCAGCCCCAAGCTGCTGGAAGCGGGCGACGAGGCGCTGAACACCACGCCCATAGGCACCGGCCAGTACACGATGAAGGAGAGAAGAGTAGGGGAATACTGCCTCTATGAATTGAACAGAGACTGGTGGGGCTACGACGCCGACATCTGCGGCGGCACGCCGTTGGTGGACGCGGACTGCGGATTCAACACCATCACGCTCCGTCCCGTCAGCGAGGAAGCCACCCGAGTGGCCATGCTGATGTCAGGCGAGGCCAACATCATCAACTCCCTGACCCACACCAACAAGACCACGGTGGAAGCCGCCGGCAAGGAGACCCTGCAGAAGGTCGGGACCTCCATGGCGTACTTCTATCTGAACTGTCAGAAGGATGTGTTCAAGGACGTCCGCGTCCGGCAGGCGATCTCCATGGCCATCGACATTGACGCGCTGAACGACGTAGTATACGGCGGCGAGTATGAGAAAGCCAGTTCCTTCCTGACAGGATCCATCAATTTCTATCAGCCCCAGACACCTTACGAGTACAACATCGAGAAGGCAAAGCAGCTGCTGACAGACGCCGGCTACGGCGACGGACTGACGCTGGTCTGCTGGGAAGAGAACGACACCACGGATATTCAGCGGGGCGAATTCATTCAGCAGCAGCTGGAGAAGGTCGGCATCACTCTGAAGATCTACCCGCAGGAGGGCGGATTCCTCACCGATAACGTGAACGCCTACAGCGGAGATCCCAAGGATACTGCGTTCGACTGCTACATCAGAGGATACGGCGCCGACACGGCGGACCCGGACGAGGCGGTGGGAAGATTTGCTTCCAAGGCGCTGCCGCCGATGGGAGGCAACTATTCCTTCTACAAGAATCCGGAATTTGACAAAGCAATTGAAGCCGGAGCACGTTCCATCGACTCGGACGTACGGGCAGAAGCCTACGCCACCGCTCAGAAGATCATCTGGGACGACGTTCCCGCAGTGGCGCTGCTGTCCACCTGCTACAGCGCGGCGTACGATTCCCATATCGACGGACTGCAGTTCGGTCCGGCGGGATGCTTCAATCTGATGAAGGCAAAATATGTCGAGTAGCGATTTGGATCAGACATTTTAAGAGGGCTTTCGGGCCGGACATATTTTGACAGGGAAAGCGGGGGCGGGCCCGCCCGTCTCCGCTTTTTCCCATAAATGAGGTAACAATATGCTTCGATACATATTAAAACGTACGGGAGGCATCCTGATCACGCTGTTTCTGGTCTCGATCTTTATCTTTCTGTTCATCCGCATGATACCGGGCGATCCGGCCAGACTGATGCTGGGAGAGAAAGCTACGCCGGAGGCGATCCAGGCGATCACGCAGCAGTACGGGTTGGATAAGCCGCTGGTAACGCAGTACGTCATATGGATGAAGGGAGTTCTCGTGGGCGACTTTGGCACTTCGCTGAGAACAAAAATGCCGGTGCTGTATGAGATCGGGCTTCGCTACGGAAACACCATGAAGCTGGCCTGCCTGGCTATTCTGTGGAGCGTAGTGGCCGGACTGATCATCGGGATCTGGTCGGGCACCCACGCCTCCAAATGGCAGGATTACACCGGGATAACCGTGTCCGTGCTGGGACAGGCGGTTCCGGAATTCTGGATCGGACTTATGCTTATTTTAGTATTCTGCGTAAAGCTGAAATGGTTCCCCATCGTCCCCACGGGCACGCTGAGGGGATTGATACTGCCCGCCTTTACCCTGGGCGCGTACATGATGTCCACGGTGGCGCGGTTTACCAGATCCTCCATCATCGAGGCGCTGAAGGAGGACTATACCAGGACGGCGCGGGCTAAGGGCCTGCGCGAGCGAACGGTCATTTACAAACACGTGTTAAAGAATTCGATGATACCCGTTATCACAATCGTAGGCATGCAGTTCGGCGTCATGCTGGGCGGCGCCGTGCTGGTTGAATCTGTGTTCGGCTATTCCGGTCTGGGACTTCTGCTGATCGAGTCCATCAATTACCGTGACTATACAATGCTTCAGACGCTGGTACTCATTTTTTCCCTGCACTTTGTAGTGATAAACCTCCTGGTTGACGTGCTTTACGCGGTGGTCAACCCGGAAATCAGACTGGATTAGGAGGGGTACCATGTTCAAAAAGAAAAAAGAGATAATCGTCACGGAAGAGATGGATATGAACACCCGGTTCAGCGATTTCCTCCGGAATTTTAAAAAGCAGAAAACAGCTGTGGCCGCGGCTTTCGTGCTGCTGGTGCTGGTAGTGATCGCCGTCGTCTGCTATAAAGTGGCTCCCTTTGGCATCAACGAATACAATTATGCGGAGCTTTTGCAGGAACCCAGTATGAAACACTGGTTCGGCACGGATGAATTTGGGAGAGATATATTCAGCAGAGTTCTCTGCGGCACAAGGATCTCTCTCTCCATCGGATTCTTCACCGTGACGGTGGCCAGCATCATCGGTTCCGTCATCGGGCTGTTCGCCGGATATTACGGCGGGATCCTGGACGGTATTATGATGCGTGTGGCGGATGTGCTTTACGCTTTCCCCGGCCTGATCCTTGCCATCGCCATTGTGGCGATCCTGGGACCGGGGCTGACAAACGTAGTGATCGCCGTCATCATCTTCTGCATTCCAACTTACGCGCGGCTGGTGCGGGGTACGACTATGCAGCTGAAAAACAGCGTGTACGTCCGAGCCGCCAAGTGCATCGGGGCTTCGGATATGCGCATCCTGTTCAAGCATATTCTGCCGGGTGCGATCCCCAGCATCATCGTACAGTATTCGCTGTCCATCAGCGGTTCGATCATGACCACGGCCAGCCTGAGTTTCCTGGGCATGGGGGCCATGGCGCCCACGCCGGAGTGGGGACTGATGCTGTCCAATTCCAGGACGTATTTCTACACCTGCTGGCATTATGCCTTTTTCCCAGGGATGGCTATCGTGATAACCGTTTTGTGTTTCAACCTGCTGGGAGACGGACTGCGCATGGCCCTGGACCCCAAACTGAATGACAGAGCGTGAGGCTGATTATGGAAACAAAAAATATATTGGAAGTAAAAAATCTGTGCACGTATTTCTTCATGGACAGCGGCGTGGTGAAAGCGGTGGACGGTCTGGACTTTGTGCTGGAGGAAGGCTCTACCCTGGGGATCGTGGGAGAGTCGGGCAGCGGCAAGAGCGTCACTTCTCTGGCCATCATGGGTCTTCTGAAGGGAACCACCGGCAAGGTGGTGGAAGGAGAGATCCTGTTCGACGGCAGAGACATCGTACCTCTCAGCGAAGAGGAGCGCCGGCGGATCCGGGGCAATGAGATCGCCATGATCTTTCAGGAGCCCATGACCAGTCTCAATCCCGTCATCAAGACAGGGGAGCAGATCATGGAAGTCATCCGCCTGCATCAGGGCGCCTCCAGGGAGGAGGCGAAGGAGCGGGCCATACAGCTTCTCAAGGATACCGGTCTGCCCCGGGTGGAGAGCATGTTTGACGAATACCCCTTCCAGCTGTCCGGAGGACAGCGGCAGCGGGTGATGATCGCCATGGCGCTGGCCTGCAATCCGAAGATACTCATTGCCGACGAACCCACCACGGCGCTGGACGTCACCATACAGGCGCAGATCTTGGATCTGATGCAGAGGCTCAAGGACAAGGTGGGTACCTCCATCATCTTCATCACCCACAGTCTGGGCGTGGTGGCGGAAGTCTGCGATCATGTGCTGGTCATGTACTGCAGCAGATCCGTGGAGATGGGCGAAGTGAAGACGATCTTCAAAAACCCCGCTCATCCGTACACCAGAGGGCTGCTGGCTTCGATCCCCAAACTGGGCGAACACGTGGAAGCGCTGGAATCGATCCCGGGCAACGTGCCTAACCCCAAATTCATGCCTAAGGGCTGCAAGTTCGCGCCCCGCTGCAAGGAAGCCATTGAAAAATGCAGCCAGATGGAACCGCCGCTGTTTGATCTGGGCGGCGGACACAAATGCCGCTGCTGGCTGTGCGAGAAGGAAGCGGCTGACGGCCGGTCCAGCGACAGCGATGGTGCCGGCGGCGACGGCGGCGGGAGAGCCAGTGCGGGAGGTGGCGTCAATGAGTGATTGTTTACTGGAGATCAGAGATTTGAAGCAATACTATCCGGTGCGCACAAAGGAACAGAGAAAGACTTTTGTCAAGGCGCTGGACGGCGTGAGCTTCCAGGTGAAGGAAGGCGAGGTATTCGGCATCGTGGGCGAGTCCGGCTGCGGAAAGTCCACCATGGGTCTGACCATATGCAAGCTGATCGAGCCTACCTCCGGCGATATTATATTTGAAGGCCGCAACATCAGCGGATACAAGAGAAACGCCATGCGCGAGGTGCGCAAAAAGATACAGATGGTCTTTCAGGACCCCTACGCGTCCCTGAATCCGCGGATGTCCATCCACGATATCATCGCGGAACCTCTCATCATCCACAAACTCTGCCGGACGACGCAGGAGATCGACGCCAGAGTACTGCAGCTGCTGAGACAGGTGGGGCTGGACGACTACCACGCCAAACGCTATCCCCACGAATTCAGCGGCGGACAGCGTCAGCGGGTGGGCATCGCCAGAGCTCTGGCCGTGGAACCGAAACTGATCATCGCCGATGAGCCGGTATCCGCCCTGGACGTCTCCATCCAGTCTCAGGTACTGAATCTGCTCAGCGATCTGAGAAAAGAGCTGAATCTCACCTATCTGTTTATCGCACACGATCTGAGCGTGGTGGAGCATATCAGCGATAAGGTGGGCGTCATGTACCTGGGCAATTTTGTGGAGGTGGCAGATAAATACAGTCTCTACGAAAAACCTCTGCATCCCTACACCCAGGCGCTGCTTTCGGCCATACCCGTGCCGGATCCCGAGGTAAAGCGGGAGCGGATCATTCTGGAAGGAAACATCCCTTCGCCTATCAACGCGCCGTCCGGCTGCAAATTCCATCCCCGCTGCCGGCACTGTATGGAGATCTGCAAGCAAAAGGCGCCGGAACGGATCGACGTGGACGAAAATCACTTCGTCTACTGCCATCTGTATGGGGCTGACGGAAAGCTGAAAAAGTGAGATGTGTTCGGTGTGCGATCCGTCGGCAGAGCAATGTATCATAAGATTTTGCCGTCAGCCAGTAAACTGGCTGGCGGTATTCTAACATCCCGGCTGATTTTTGATCTTATCCTTTATTTCTGTAACATCTCCGCGGATATCCTTTACGATCTGAAATTTTTCAACAAGTGCTTGCAGAAGTTCCTGATACTTTTTTTCTCTTTCTTCCTGACGAAGATCCCGCTTTTCCTGATTTTTTAAGATGTAATATAACAGGATAACAAACAATGCTGCCCATATCCCCTGCGTCGCAGCTATTTTTAATACCTCTTCATTCAAAACTTCTTACCTCCTGTTTGATATATAATTTTTCAAAATAAACGCGAAACTTGGTCAGATGATTTCATAGTTCTGACAGATTTTTTTTCTTATTTTTTCAAGTGCGTGTTTTCTGGCCTTATGTATAGCTTGTCTGCTTACCCCTACTTTTTGAGCGATCTCCGAATCAGAATACCCCGCAGCATATGTTAATACAATGATTTTTTTCTGACGATCGGATAAATCGGTTAAGACGTTTGACCATTCCAATTCGAACGATGTTTCTGCCGGACACAGATGTGAGGTCAACAGTTCGGAATCCAAATGGATCGTATCGTGCTCTTTTTCTACATACTTACGATATAAATCAACTTTTTTATTTCGCAGCGTTGCAGCGATATAATTGACCACCGCTCCTTCGCTGCTTCTATCAAAGCGTGTCCAATCCTGTCTTTGTACTAGTTCAATCAGGCATATCATCATATCCGTTTCTGCGCAATAATAGTTCAATTGGTTGACATATTTATTTGTCAACGGTCTGAATTTATCGATGACAATATAAAGACTATTTTTATTTCCTCTTTGCGCCGATACAAGCAAATCATACAACCCTTCTCCCATGCCCGTCACCTCCATTTGGATTTAGAAGTAGACACGAACGACGGGAGTGGTTTGTAAACCATCAGGATCGATCTTTAAGTTGTATATAGAACATATTATAATGGCAAAAAGTTACATTGATTTACAAATATTAAAATTATAACATTTTACTACTGTTACCAGAATTATTTAAAACTTTGGCGCACATTATATTTGGAAAGATACATATGCTTTAAAAAATTCTTTAATATTCCATTAAATATATACGAAGAGAAGTTTACTTGTTATAATGATTGGTATTAGATGGAGGTGTGTGACTATTGTTTATTTTATTGATGACCGGAGAGGAAGAAGAAAAAATCGATTATATCGCACGCACATATAAGGATATGATCTATCGGCTTTGTCTTACCTATTTGAAAGATCCCACCGACAGCGAGGATGCACTGCAGCAGACTTTTGTAAGGATCATGTTTTATATTGAGAAGATCGGCGACCCGGATTCAAAAGAGGCTAAATCGTACATTTATTGTATTGCAAAATCCACAGCACTTAATTTTATAAAGAAGCGGAATCAGCAGAGCTCGCTGTCCTATGATGAGACGATCTGCAGAATGGAAGGGCACGAAGCCTTGGAACGTCTGGCGAAGGAGAGAGCTGCCGATCTCTGGATGGAGGTTTCGCAGGAACTCTCCGATCTTGATAAAACGATATTTGTACTGAAATATGGTCATAAATATCAATCAAAAGAAATTGCAGAAATACTGGATTTGAGTGACGGAACCGTGCGACAGCGCTTATCACGGATGATAAAACGTCTGGTATCCAAAAAGGATACTGCACGCGGCCGTGAAAAGGAGGTGAAATAATGGATAGAAAAACAGATCCACTTTATCAGGAGTTGTTGGAATCACAAAGCGACGCGATCCTGACGTATATTGGGAAAAAACTGATTGAGGAAGATGCTGCTGAAGTAGACCGTCTCCTTAAGGAGGCCAGAAAAAATCCGATGCCTCCTGAGGTTGCCAAGCGATTGTATTCTGCGATTCGGGAGAAAAAGAGAGGATGGAAAAAGACGCAAAAGCAACGTTTTTATCGCAGGCTGGTCAAAGGCTGTGCGGTGCTGATCATTTTCCTCACAATTTCCTCCCTGTTTCTTTACAACACGGTGGACGCTTTTAAATATACCTTCGATAATTTTATTTCCGGGTTTCATGATGACCATATTGATTTGACGCCAAATGATGGAACCGGTATCCCGGAAAGCTGGCATGGTTTCTGGTATCCTGAATACATACCTGAATCATATCGATTGGTCTCTGCCAATGAACATATGGAAGAAAAGACAATGATCTTTGAAAACGATGGTGGTTCGCAGCTTTTATTATTTCAGCAATCCGCGCATGGAAGCACTGCGTCCATTGACAATGAAGGTCAGGATAAGGGGATTCTCAGGATCCGCGATCAATATGACGGATATTGGACGATTGACAGCGATGGAGTATTATGTATGACCTGGATACAGTCAGACTGTCTTATAACATTGCTGGGGGATCTGTCTATGGAGGAGATGCTTCAGATTGCGGGACATTTAATTTTTCAGAAATAATTCCAATTCGTGTCACATATCCCGTCTTCTATCTTGTTTTATGAGTAAGGGATATTTATCTACATATATGATTTCTGAAAAAAAGGAGATGTTAAAATGAAAAAATTTATAATGATCGTTCTGGCGTTGCTGCTTCTTCTGATGTCATGCACATTTACATTCGCTGCAAGCGAGTACGGAGAAGAATCACAGGGGGCGTCTTCGCGGTTCGCAAGCGTATTTCTCGTTGTACGAAATATCCACATACGTGAATCGTATGCCTATCCCAATGTGACCATAACGCCGAAAAGCAGTACCCCTCCTGATAAAGTTGAGATCGATGTGGAACTGATGCGGATCGGAAGCTCTGCTCCGATCGCGTCATGGTCTCAGACATTATCAAAGGACGAAGGAGGTATTTATTATTTTGGAGAGCGGAAAAAGTTAAGTCTAAAAGGAACTTATTATCTGTCGAGCGTTGTGAGATGCTATCGCGGCGGAAGACTTGTTGATACGATTACCGGAGATTCAGGAACGGCAACTTACTGATCAAAAGAAAAGTGAGAAAGAGAGGAGCCGCTATGAAAAATAATTTGCTGAAACGAATGATATCATGTTCCCTTTGCTTGTGCGTTGTTCTGGGCGGCGTTTCGTTTTCCCTAGCGGCAAGTAATGCGGGCATTTTTCCCGACACGGAAGATCACTGGGCAAAAGATTCAATCCAGTATGTAATATCCCACGGATGGTTTGCAGGGACCTCTGAGAGCAATTTTGAGCCGGAATCGTATCTGACGAGAGGGATGTACGTTACGATTCTGGAAAAATATGCAGGAGTGGAAAACACAACAAAAGGTGCGGTCAGCACAAAATTTGTAGATGTGCCGAAAGATGCGTATTATGCCGGAAGCGTGGCTTGGGCCAATAAAATAGGACTGGTCTCCGGCATAGACGAGACCCATTTCGCTCCCGGAGAGTATATCACGAGAGAGCAGGCGATCTATATTTTGTACAAATACGCGGAATATATGGGTTACGATACGTCAGGGACGGTGGAATTCAGCGACTATTATGTGGATTTTGGTATTTTGAGCAGCTATGCGGAAAGGGCAATGCAATGGGCTGTTTCTCATAGACTGATTTCCAGCGCGAACAAAACGGGTAAAGGTCAGCTATCTACATGGCGATCTACAACAAGAGCGGAAGCGGCGACCATTCTCCACCGATTTGACCGTCGCATCGCGCCGCATCCGGATGAGCAATAAAAGGACGCTTACCCGCTTCGCGCCGCTGATGCGGCGCAAAGCTGTAAAACAATATACTGCTGGCTTTGTGTTTGCAAGGCTAACTGCATACCTCTACTTTTACATTACCATTGTTTGCGCCCGGAATCATGAGGCGCAAATTGGTGGAGCTGGTGGGAAGGGGAAGAGACCAGCATTTCTTAGCGTCGATATCGGCTTTCGACAACCGGGTGGTCACATTCCATGCTCCGTTGTTGATACTATACAAAATGCAGGCTTCGCCGGATCCGTTACGGGGCATTAATTTCACGTATTTCCCGGAAGCGCCTGTAAAGGTTATATCGTAGATCACGCCGTAGTTTCCCATGTGCACGGAGCCGCCGCCGGGTTTTGGCGTTACGGGAATGTATTCGTTTTGGTTATACAATTGTGCGCTTCCGCTGTGCCACCATTCCCCGATCAGAAAGGCTGTTCCAGGGGTGGCTGGGAAGGTGAGAGTTTTGCGATTGTAACCTACGGTGCCGCAAAACTGGTCCGTTCCGCTTGCAGGCGCCATGCTGGATACATTGAAAACGGATGCGGCCGTTGTCCCGCTGTTTCCCGAGAATGTACGTACATAGACGTCGGACCGGTTCGATGTTATGGTATAGCGGCCATAAGCCAGCTTGTAATAGATCTCATTGGATGCAAAGGTAAACGTCGAGTTGTCCAGGAAAACAGCGGCACCGTTTGCCAGAGGGATAGTTCTTTCGGAAGTGGTCAGCGCCAGTTTTTCCAGATCCGCACATTCTTTTGACAGGAGCGAGGTATCCCGTCTGATGTGCTTCTGCGCCCCCTTTACCGTAATGGTGGCAGCGGCGCCGCTCTGGTTTTTGATTGCAATGCCAGCCCGGCCAGCCAGAGTTCCTGATTTATTACAATTCATATAGAACTCCACATCCTTGGGCACGTTAGCCATAAGGCCAAACCCGTAATGATAGGTGAGACTGTTGATGCGGATAGTCTCGGGGTTATCCGAGTAGATGAAGGTATTTCCGGCAGTACCAAAGCTTACCTTGGTAAGAAGGGTTTCGGTAGCGTGTTTGCCATCAGTATAAGTATTACTCATAAGTTTTTTCTCCTTTTCATTCGTTTGTATGTTGTAACGTTATGTATATAAGGACGAAAAAAATTCGGATATGTAAACCTCATTGACAACAGCGATGCCGGAGATAAAAACGCTTCAAAAATTGATAAGCAGTGGATCATGGTTTTATAAAGAAAACGGTGAAAATAAGAATGAAGAAAAAAAATTATATAAAATATTTATATTTTTTATCCTGGATATTCAGCTTTGTTTTTCTTTATCTCAACATAACGGATAAAACACAATTTTATGATGTGGCGGGCAGGTTCTCACTTACGTTTATGTTTTGTTTAGTTTTTATAAGTCCTCAAAGTACGGTTCTTTTATTTAGTAGAAATAAGAATGATATGGGGGAGCCATGGGCGATTATTTGGAGAATACTATCAATTATTGCGATTATTAATCAAATGTATTATATTAACATATGGTTTTATGAAACCCATACGCTGATTTATCTTAACTGGAAAACCATACTGCTCCAATATGTTAAAGCTATTTTTTAATTATTGATTATTGTCGTTACAAGTCAACAAAAAACCCGCAAACAAGCTCGCCATTTGGCGAGCTTGTTTGCGTCATTTCGGTATTATCCTTTGATATAGCGCACAACTTTTAACTGATGTGTAGGAATCCACAAACCTCCGTCTTGTTCAGTATAACGGTATTCTGCAGCCAAAATGACGGATTTGTAATAGCCGTCGTTCCAAATCATTTCGCTCAGCACATTTTTAAGTAATGTTTTTTGCTGTTTGAACATAATATCGACGCTTAGCATTAGGAGGTTGATCCCCTGAACTAAGATTCCAACAAAGAGCCCCGAAATCATACCTGCAAACTGACGTATGGTAGAATCCTCAAGTGTAGGACCAGGTATCTCTCCGAGCTTTCTGTTGATATCTGTCAGTGTGAGTTCATTACCTTCAACCCATTTTAATTCTCCCTGTTTAGGCATTTTTTTCTCCTTTCTTTAATCACGGTGAATTAACAGACTTAATCGATTAAGTTTTACAATCATAATAACGAAAGCACATATCAAAACGTAAACTTTTAATACAACGCTAAATTTGATAATTCTTGTTGAAGGGAGGCGTCCTTCTGTCTAATGACTACGCTGGAATTGATTTTCTCAACTGCGGAGTCTATAATGTGTATTAAATGAATTTAAGTCCGGCGCGGCGTTAACGGTCAGTGAAAAAGAAAAGGAGGCATGGTGGCAAAGATGGGGAAAAGAGTGTATATCAGTGTGGATATCGAGGGAATAACCGGCGTGACGGATTGGTCCGAAACGTTCCTGAACTCTCCCGACCACGAGAGGGCGGTAAAGCAGATGAATGCGGAGGCCGCGGCGGCCTGCCGGGGAGCTCTGGCAGCCGGAGCGGAAAAGGTCTGGGTGCGGGACGCCCACGATTCCGCCCGCAATATTGATCCGGCGCTGCTTCCGGAGGGCGTCAGGCTGATCCGGGGCTGGGGCTGTACGCCGGATTCGATGATGGAGGAAGTGGATCAGGGCTTTGACTGCGCGGTCTGCATCGGATACCATTCGGAGGCGGGAACCGACGCCAACCCACTGGCCCATACCATCAACAAGGACCGTATCGTCGAAGTGCGGCTGAACGGGGAAGTGTGCTCGGAGCTGGAGCTGAACAGCCTGATCTGCACCAGGTACGGCGTGCCTATCGTATTCGTCAGCGGCGACGAGGCCATCTGCCGCAAAGCGGAAGCGCTGTACGGAATCAAGACCGCAGGCGTCAAGCGGGGAAGCGGGGAGGCCACTGTCAATCTTCACCCGGCGGAAGCCGTTCGGCTGATCGAGAACGGAGTCAGGGAGGCTGTGGAAAAGGGAGCGGCCTGTCCCAAACTGCCTGAAGAATTCGACCTGACGGTGCGATACAAAAACCACGCGGAAGCCAGGAAAGCCTCGCAGTTTCCCGGCGCCAGGGCGGTGGACGCCTGCACGGCCGGCTACCGTACCGCCGATCTGAAGGCCTTGTTGGTAGCCAGAATGTTTCTGATTTGATCAGACGTATTTTTTGCCGGTGCAGGAACCAGATGAGGACCGATTTTTGTGGAGGACTTTTATGACGACAGCAGAGATCTGTGGGGAAGCGATAGAAGCGCTTTCTCACATGAGTGGAAAGACCGGATTTTATTATAAGGATCTGGCCACGGGGGAGACGGCCGGGTTTCAGGAAAAGGCGCAGTTTCGGGCGGCCAGCGTTTATAAGCTGCCGCTTTTCGCGGGTATTTTACTGCTGGCGCACCGTGGAGAGGCGGATCTCTTTGCTAAGGTGCGCATCGCGGAGGACGAAAAGATACCCGGCTGCGGCGCGGTGCAGCATCTGACGGGTGAACCGGAGCTGGACGTCTTGTCTCTGTGCAAGCTGATGATCACCATCAGCGACAATACGGCGACCAACGCGCTGGCCCGCTATTTTGGGATCGAAAGGATGAAGCCGGTGTTTCGGGAGCTGGGGCTTTCGGGCACGCAGATGAACCGCTGTCTCTACGATCTTGAGAAGGAAGAACAGGGGATCCAGAACTGGATCGTGCCGGAGGAGCTGGGCGGCCTGCTGGAAGGGATCCATCGAAGGACGCTGATCAGTCCGGAAGTTTCTGCGTATTTGGAGGAGATCCTCCTCCAGCAGCAGATCAACCATAAGATCCCAGGGATCATGGGAGAAAACGTTCCCGTAGCGCACAAGACCGGAGAGGAGGACGGTACCACCCATGACGTAGGGATCGTCTGCGCGAAGCGGCCTTTTGTGGTGTGTTTCACCTCCAATGAGACAGATGTTCCTGTCTTTGAAGACTTCATACGAAAGACCTCGTGGAGGCTTTACTGCGCGGCGATGGATCAGCCGTACCGCCTTGGCTGATCCACGGATGATCCACTGCCGAAGGCGCTTAAGAAAAATAAGAAAACAGGGCTTAAACTTACAATAATTAAGTGAAAGCTCTGTTTTCTTTTTGTTTTGAGGTATTCGTTCAAACCGTTGAAATCCCTCGCTTTGACGCCTATAATCAAGGCGAAAAGAGAGAGGATCGATCCATTTAGTCAATATGGACGGAGCGTGGACTCACTACGGTGGAAAATACGATCTGGGTCTGGGTTTTTCCAAAGGACTGCAGCGAACCGACAAACTGGTCCAGAAGAGAGGGCGTGGGGAAGCAGACCTTCAGGAGCATAGAATAAGCCCCGGCCACGTGGTAGCATTCCAGCACGTTTCTGCTGTCACGGATAAAATCCACGAAAGCGTTTTTCTGATCGGGATCCATGGTCAGCTCAATAAATGCAGTGATGGGATAACCCAGCTTTTCCGCGTCGATATCGGCGCGGTACCCGGTGATGACGCCGCTTTTCTCCAGCTTTTCGATCCGCGCCGCTACGGCGGGGGAGGTGAGAAACACCTGCTGGGAAAGCTGGTTCAGGGAGATCCGGGAATTGCGGGAAAGCAGAGCCAGTATTTTCTTGTCAATATCGTCTGTATGGTACATATTTAAAACCTTTCCGGCGTGGGCCGCACACC
>Ga0129308_1001321_pt1 | contig 26663 bp, 22 predicted proteins | sample L827metagenome_FD_94440 | JGI IMG/M metagenome (GOLD analysis project Ga0129308, IMG submission 94440) | Ring-tailed lemur group fecal microbial communities from Wisconsin, USA - L827 metagenome | ecosystem: Host-associated > Mammals > Digestive system > Large intestine > Fecal | place: USA...
ATAGATTGATTGGATTGGGTTGATTCCTCATTTGCCGGGTGGGTGCTGGCGGGTGGGGAATTTTTTTTTGGGGGGGTGGGGGTGGTAATTTTTTAGTTGGTGCAAATAATAACAATTATTTGGTTAAAAACGTCTTAAAGAGAGTTTATTAACTATTATAAAGATTAATATTTTCCTATTCAAATAAAAATGTAGATACTATAACCACTCAGATATTATTCCTAATTAAGAAAAAGCTATTTAGTGTAGCAAGACCATGATGGTTTTCCTATTGATTGTTGTACTACGATGGCCATTGACGTTATTAAGAAATTCAGATAAACAGTGTAGAAAGTAAATTAATAGTTATTATAAAAGATCTGATTGGAAATCTGGTAAAACTAAACAAATATTTATCATTTTAGGTATTAAGGGAAATAATCTATAACTTTATAGCTATACCATACTAATTGTCAAGGCCAATTTTTATATATGCTGTTTTATATATCTATTCAGAAGGCAATCGTAATATCTTAATAAAATAAATGGTGAGTTATGAAAGAGGGTTTCCATCTTCTCTTAAATTAATATCATCTAATAGATCTACCCCCTATCCCTCCTAAAATGTCCGCATACATATGCTTCAAAAATACTAATTTTCCATTCATCATTACTGCTATGTTGTAGCTTGGTGGAACTCTTTGGGAAATAATTTTAGGAGATTAAACATGCAGAAGCAAAGTTTATTAAATACATGTATAAATAATGTTGATATGAATAAAACTATTGCAACAATTGAAAGGATGATCTTTTCAACGAAGAAATGTTATATAGTTGCAATTAATGTAGATGTTGTTGTAAAAATTGAACAAGATACCTATTTAAAAGAAATAGTTGATCAAGCGGATATGGTGCTTGTAGATGGTAAACCACTTGTTTGGATATCCAAACTATATTGTACTCCTGTTAAAGAAAAGATTTCCGGGTCAGATTTAGTCCCTTTATTATGTGAAGTTTCTGCAAAAAAAAAATATAGTATATTTATTATTGGTGGTAAAGAGGGAATAGCAGAAAGAGCAAAATATAGGTTAGAAAAAGAATATCCCCAGATTGATATCGTTGGGACATATGCGCCTCCCTTGGGTTTTGAAAATAATCATGAAGAGTTGAAAAAAATAAACACAATAATAACTAATGTACATCCCGATTTGCTAATTGCATGTTTTGGTTGTCCTAAACAAGAGAAATGGGTTTACGAAAATTATCAGAATTACGATGCTAAAGTATCTATATGTGCAGGTGCTACAGTGGACTTTTTAGCAGGAGAGATTAATCGAGCACCTAAATGGATGAGTAATCATGGTTTTGAGTGGTTTTATCGTTTTTTGCAAGAACCGAAAAGGATGTTTAAAAGGTATTTTATAGATGATATAAAAATTCTTAAAATAATTTGGAAATATAGAAAAGATATGTGAGGACATCTGATGATAATAGCAATTGACTTGACATCAATATCGTTTCATATAACAGGAATTGAAAGATATGCATTATGCGTAAGCGAAAAACTTATACAAAATGATTCTATTAATCAATACATATTAATATTTCGTGATGAAATTTATAAGAATTTTAAAGTTCTTATAGATAATATTAGAATAAGGGCTATTACTTTACATGGGAATAGTAAATTATTGTTTTATCAGATTATTCTACCAATAGCTCTATATAGAATAAAAGCTGATAAATATGTTTTTTTGGCTTTTTCTAGTCCAATTTTATTTTATAAAAAAGGGATTTTTAACACAATACATGACATGGGTGCATGGGATGCATCGTTTACAATGAAAAAAAGGCAACAATTATATTTTCGTATTACCTATTCAATTTCTGCCAAATTCTCAGAAAAGGTTTTTACCGTTTCAGAGTTTTCAAAATACAGAATATGTAAAATTTTAAAAATGAAACAAGAAAAGGTAAAAGTAGTATATTCAGCTCCTTCTGACAATTTGTTACATAGTAGGAGGATACAATATGATGATGTTAAAAGAAAATATAAGCTTCCTCCCAAATACATTATGTCTTTGTCAACCTTAGAGCCGAGAAAAAATTTGTCTTTATTGTTAGAATCTTATGTAGAAATAATGGATAATGTTGATTATGATTTAGTTTTAGTTGGTCGAATAGGCTGGAAAATGGATGAAATGATTCAATTATATGGAGCACAGAAAAGAATACATTTGACTGGATATATTGATGATGATGATGTGGTAGAAATTTATAAAAATACACTTTGTTTTATCTTTCCTACATTGTATGAGGGGTTTGGGCTTCCGCCTATTGAAGCATTGGCTTTAGGGGCTCCCGTTATTTCATCAGATGCAGCATCAATGCCAGAAATATTAATGAATCAAGCAATCTTTTTTAAAAATAATGATAAGAGCGAATTGAAAAAATTACTTATAAATTTAGAAATAAATATAAAGACAATGCCAAGGGGACTCAATGAATTTCAGAAAGACAATTTTACATTTGATGTTGCTGCAAATAAAATCTTAAATTTTTTATCATAATTATTTTAAATACAAAAAAGTTATTAATGAATGATTCTGTGGTTTGCATGCGAATCATTTATTATACGCTCATATTAAAACAATATTTAAGGAGAAAGAAGTGAGATTTTCTTTAATTATCGGGACATTACATCGCAGTGCAAAATTGGAAATGTGTCTAACATCATTTCTGGAACAAAAGTGTAAAGATTTTGAGACTATTATAATTGATCAAAGTGATGACTTATGTACAGAGGAGCTATGCAAAAGCCAAAAGTATAATACTTTAAAAATAAAATATAGACATGTTCTTTATAAAGGATTGTCACGAGCTCGGAATGAAGCATTAACCCTTGCAGAAGGAGATTATATTTGTCTAATAGATGATGATGCGATTTATCCATGCGACTATATTTTAAATATTAATAATATTTTAGAAAATAAAGGGGAAGTTATTCTATCCGGAATAATATTAAGTATTGAGGATAAGAAAACTGGCTTTATTGATTATAGAAATATAGTAGATGGGGAAATTATGGATTTAAATAATATATTAAATGTCTGCCCATCAGCAGCACTGGTCATACCACGAAGGGTTTTTAAGAAGGCTGGTAAATTCGATGAGAAAATGGGCGTAGGAAATAAATTTGCTGCTGGTGAGGAGACGGACTTTTTACTCAGAGCGATTGATAATAACTTTCTTATTGTTCATAGTTTAAAAATTGTTGTTTATCACCCAATAAAACCTATAGAATATGATAATCTTGATTCAGTATATAGTCACTATATGGGTAAAGGCGCACTCGTCAAAAAGGATATTATACAAAGAAAAACTTTAAGACTGATAAAATTTTCTGTAAAAAATATATTGGGACCAATAATTAGATGGTGCTTTAGTAATAAGAAAAACAAGCAATATTATAAAATACGCTTAAAGGGGTTTATAGATGGAGTGTTACAATTCAAATTCTGAAAAATTTGAATTGTAAAAATTAGTACTATGAAAATTTTCTTTTGAGGAAAAATGCATGTATAAGTATCTAAAATATTATATAAGAGGACATAGAACAGATAAAGAATCTACAACAAAAACATCTCTACCTATGCTGTGTATTAGCATATTATTTTTTATATATTTATTAGAGAAAACGCATATAGTTTACCAAAGCAGTACGCTTATCGCTATATTTGATGCACTTGAATGGCCATTGTATATTTTAGCATTTATGAATGCAGTTAAACATTCAAAATATACATATAAAGAAGCTTTTTTAGTTGGAGGGGTATGTTCTTGCTTTTTAATAACGTATATAGTTTCTGGATACGCAGAGTTATTAAAAGGAGCCTTAATTATAGTTGCAATGAGGAAAACTAAATATAAAATAATAGTCGAAACATTCATAAGAGTTCTGATAATTTCTTTTATATTAACTATTATCTTATATATAACTGGTATATCAAATGCTGGTGTTCAACGTAGAGGAGCAAACTCGTTAGGATATATGCAGGCAAATGCTGTTGGATTTGTATTAATGATGTTAACTTTTTTAATATTAATTTATAAATCCAATCTTAATTTATCTAATCGCTTAGGGTTAGTATTTTTAAATTTAGTTGGATTTATTGTTTCTGATAGCCGATCAGGGTTTCTAATGGCGTGTTTAGCAATTGTATTTATTAACAATTTTACTTTTAAAGTATTCAATAAGGTTGCCATCTTACAATGGATTATTAAATTGTTACCATTTGCATGTCTAGGCATAACAGTCATAACAGCATGTCTTTATCCCAAAAATGCAATCATTCAGAGATTTGATGCTATTTTTTCGAGTAGAATATGGCTTAACTACTATAATCTAACTAATCACAATATCACATTCTTGGGGCAACATGTAGATTTATGGAATATGACTAATAAAATATATAATTCTATATCAGACAAATGGACAACGTATATGACTGTAGATAATGTTTATGTTGGAATGCTATTGCAGATGGGGCTTTTATCAACACTACTTGTATTTGGGGCCTATTATTGCTTAATAAAAAAGTTTAGTATATTAGATGAATATCCATCTATTATAGTACTGTCACTTTTATGTATTTATGGGTTAGTAGAAACAAGTATCTTGAGTGTGTACGTTTGTTTCCCATTTTTAGTTTTATTAAATAGGGATATAGAAATCCAAAAAATAAATAGTTAAGGGGTTAAAAATGATACCAAAGATAATTCATTACTGTTGGTTTGGGGGTAATCCACTATCTGAACTTGCAAAAAGATGTATTGATTCATGGAAAATTTATTGTCCAGGTTATGAAATATGGTGTTGGAATGAAGATAATGTTGATATAAATGAAAACTCTTATATAAAAGAAGCTTATGATGCAAAAAAATGGGCATTTATTACAGATTATTTAAGATTAAAGGTGCTCTATCATTATGGTGGAATTTATATGGATACAGATGTTGAAGTCTGTGCTTCTTTAGATGAGTTTTTACATGAAAAAGGGTTCTCTGGCTTTGAGAGAAGTGAATTCGTTCCTACCGGTATCATGGCATGTGAACCAAAACATCCATTTTATAAAAAATTGTTAGCGTATTATGACGGTAGACATTTTAAATTAGGGGAAAATAGATATGATATGAAAACTAATACTGTGATTATAACTGAAATATCTGTACTTAATGGGTTAAAGCTAAACAACAAAAAACAAACAATATGTGGAATGACGTATTATCCTAGTGAATATTTTTGTCCAAAAGATCATGACAGTGGGGAGATAAAATGCACTAATAATACAGCATGTATTCATCATTTTGATGGTTCTTGGCATACCAAAAAGGAAGCACATTATATAAAAGTGAACCAACTCTGCAATCGGAATTTTGGTCCAGCGGGTAATACTATATTTAAGATATATAAATATATTCTTCATCCTCAAAATATTTTGATTAGAGTTGCAAAAGGGAAAGGAGCGATTTAATATAATGAAAAAAGTGATGGTTGTGTTTGGTACCAGGCCTGAAGCAATAAAAATGTGTCCTTTAGTCAACGAATTGAAATCTCGCAAAAATATTAATACGATTGTTTGTGTAACTGGGCAGCACCGTGAAATGCTTAATCAAGTATTAGAAGTATTTAAAGTAAAGCCTGATTATAACCTTTCAATTATGAAAGAAAGGCAGACGCTTTTTGATGTCACTATAAAAATATTAGAGAAAATCAAATATGTTTTAGAAAAGGAAAAGCCTGACATAGTTTTGGTTCATGGAGATACATCAACTACATTTGCGGCATCCCTAGCATGTTTTTATTTACACATTACTGTGGGTCACGTTGAGGCTGGTTTACGTACTCATAATATTTATTCACCTTTTCCAGAAGAGTTTAATCGACAAGCTGTAAGTATCATAAGCCAGTTTAATTTTGCACCAACAGAATTATCTAGACAGAATCTTATAAAAGAAGGCAGAAATCCAAATACAATCTTTGTTACTGGAAATACAGCCATTGATGCATTGAGGACTACTGTTAAACAAGAATATACTCACCCTGAAATAGAATGGGCTAAAGGTTCTCGCTTAATACTTATAACAGCGCATAGAAGAGAAAATCTAGGTGAACCCATGAGACATATGTTTTGCGCAATTAGACGTGTTATGCATGAACATCCAGACGTGAAGGCGATTTATCCAATTCATAAGAATCCAGTTGTCCGTGAGATTGCTAAAGACTTTTTGGGTAATGATGAAAGAATACATATTATTGAACCATTGGATGTACTAGATTTTCATAATTTCCAGGCACGTAGTCATCTTATTCTGACTGATTCTGGTGGGATTCAAGAGGAAGCTCCCAGTTTAGGGAAACCAGTACTTGTAATGCGTAATACCACAGAAAGACCAGAGGGAATAGCTGCTGGTACACTAATATTAGTGGGGACGGAAGAGGAAGCTATTTATAGAGTTTTCAATCGATTACTTTCTGATGAATTAGAATATAATGAGATAAGTCGTTCGGCAAATCCGTACGGAGATGGAGTTGCAAGTAAACGAATAGCAGATATAATAGAATTTGGAAAAATAATTAATGATATAAATTATAAAAATGAGAACATATGTTTTTATAAATGTTAATTTTATGGATAGTGGTAGGATGAAGTATAACATTGGAGAATGAAATGATAAAAAAGATTGCAATTATGACATGGTTTAAGGATATTAATTATGGTTCACTTCTTCAGGCATTGTCACTATCATATAAGATTGATGAATTCGGTTATGAATCATATTTAATAGACTATACTTCAAGAATAAATATAAAAGAATATAGTAAGTTTAAAAATTATTACTATATAAAAGAAAAATACAGAGCAAAACTATTTAATGTTTTTCATAGACCATACCAGAGTGAAGATAAGAAGGTATTGTTTACCAAAGTAATTTCAAAGTTTCTACGAGTCACTAACCCCAAAAACACTTACGCTGAGTTTACATCGATGAATCAGGATTTTAATGCATTTGTTTGTGGCAGTGACCAAATATGGGCCCCATCTTGTTTTGATGAAATGTTCTATTTACCATTTGTTAAAAATACTAAAAAGATGATAGCATATGCACCAAGTATTGGTATGAGTGAGATAATGGACGACTACATTGCCAGAAAAATGAGACATCTTATTAATAGATTTAACCATCTATCAGTAAGGGAAGAGACTGGTGCTAAAATTATAAGAGAATTATGTAATAAAAGCGCTAAGGTCGTATTAGATCCTACATTATTACTTACAAAACAAGAATGGATTTTATTGATAAAAGATAATGTGAACTTACCAAATATTAAAAATCGAGATTATATTATATGTTATTTTTTAGGTGATTCAAAAGATTATTTAAAAGATGTATCATATATTGCAAAAAAACTCAAATTATCAGTATATATTATTCCAGTTTTGGAAAAACAAAAAAAGAAAAAGCATGTACTAGATTTACCTATCGGTCCATTTGAATTTTTAGATTTGTTTCTAAATGCAAAATATGTTTGCACCGACTCCTTCCATGGAACAGCATTTGCTATTAATTTTAATATACCATTTACAACATATCAACGATTTAAGGAACAAGACAAAAATAATCAAAACTCCAGAATTTATAATCTATTGAAAATTACTCATTTAGAAGATCGATTGAAGTTATGTAACGATCAAAAGTGTTATTTTGAAGAAGCGAATAATCTATTAGCAATTGAGCGAAAAAAGTCAATTGCATTTCTAAAAGAAGCGCTAAAAGTAGCAACACAAAATATCGATATACCGAAAAATATCAAAATCACAGATTTGTGTTGTGGATGCGGAGCATGTTCTACAGTATGCCCGGCAGATGCTATTCAGATTAAATTAGATGGAAATGGATTTGAAAAGTACGTTATTAATGAATCAAAATGTATACAATGTAAGAGTTGTATTAAAGTGTGTCCTTTTAATACTATAGATGCTAAAAATTTGAGTAGAGGAAAAAGCCTATTTGCTTATAAATCACTTAGCCCTGACAGCATATATGGATCTTCTTCAGGAGGAGCTTCAAATGAATTTGCAAAGTTGATGATTAAAGATGATTATTGGATTTGTGGATGTGTCTATAATAATAAGAGGAATAGAGCAGAACATAGAATAATAAGTCCAAACAATAAAAGTGCTTTATCATTAATACAAGGATCGAAATATATTCAGAGTTCAGTTAGTAAAGTAATGAAAGAAATTGTGATAAATAAATCAAATAAAAAATACCTGTTTATTGGGACGCCCTGTCAAGTAGCAGGAATGGATCACGCATTAAAAAAATATAATAACCGACAAAATGTTTTATTAATTGATTTAATTTGTCACGGAGTGCCCTCGATTTTACTATGGGATAAGTATTTAAATTATATAAATACAGAGCATGGAATACAAAATCATCCTAAAGTTCAGTTTAGATCAATAAACTCTGCATGGAGAGATATACACATTTATATTGAAGACAATATGGGAAATATTTATACTAAGCAAGAAAAGAGCGATATTTTCTATTCCTTTTTTAGACATTGTCTATGCTATGCAAATACATGTTATGAATGCCCTTATAGAGACAAATCTAATGCTGATATACGTATCGGTGATTATTGGGGGCCTCGTTATAAAGAGGATAGAAATGGTGTGTCTATGATTATTGCGAATACGGGATATGGGAATGAAATTATTAGTAGATTACCAGGAACTTTACAAATGCATTCTAGAGATGAATACTGGAGTATACAATATCCAGTAAATGTGCCAAAACCTCTTTTTTATGATGATTTATTAGTTAAACTTAAGGATAAAGATGTAGATATCAGGAGTATCTATAAGGAATATGCAATAGGATACGAGAAGAAAGAAAAAATTGATATATTGATAAATAAAATAAGATCATTGTTAAAAGGCATATGCAAATGAGGGAAAAATACAGTTTTTTATCAAAAAATATAGTTTTATTTATGTTAGGAGGATTTATTCCTAAAATACTTGCGTTTATATTGATTCCTCTTTATACAGGAATTCTTACAACAAGAGAATACGGTATAGCAGATCTAATAACGACAACGGTTACGCTTCTAATACCAATTTTCACCTTGGATATTCAAGATGCAGTTATGCGATATGCATTAGATAATAAGTATAAAAAAACAGAAGTATTTTCAGCAGGCGTTCAGATTATATTAAAGGGATTTATTTTGATTCTTGTAGGAGCAGGGGGGCTCAATCTAATAAATTTCAAAGAATTACGTAAAGAGTATGTAGTCTTTGCAATTTTAACATACTTTTTCACTGCATTATATAATTCAATTTCACTTTTTTGCAGAGGAATCGAAAAGGTCAAAACAATTATAGTTGGAAGTATATTATGTTCATCAATATCTTTGTTAGCTAATATATTTTTTCTCGCAATTTTACATTGGGGATTATTTGGATACCTACTTGCCAACTTTATCGGATATGCAATCACTGTTATATTTATTATTATAAATGCAAAATTATATCGATACATTAACTTTCATATAAACAAATCACTTCAAAAAGAGATGATTAGATTCAGTTTTCCATTGATCTTCAGTGTAATTGCATGGTGGATAAACAATGCATCTGATAGATATATTCTTTCTTGGGTTGTAGGTGTTCCCGCTAGTGGGGTTTTTGCAGTTGCATATAAGATTCCCAATCTTTTATCAACATTTCAAAATGTTTTTGCACAAGCCTGGTCAATATCAGCTATAAAAGAGTATGATTCCGATGATAATGATGGCTTCATTGGAAACATGTTTACTTTTATGAATTTTGCCATGGTTTCATGTTGTTCTACAATAATGATTGTTAATATACCAGTTGCAAGAATATTATATTCTAAAGAGTTTTTTATTGCTTGGAAATTTGTGCCACCACTTTTGATTTCGGTTGTTTTTAATGCAATGGCTTTATTTATTGGCAGTATTTTTACTGCATTAAAAGATACAAGAACATTAGCTAAATCAACTATTATAGGGGCAGTTGTAAATATTATTTTGAATATTATATTAATTAACTCTTTTTCAACATATGGGGCGGCTATTGCAACAATGTTAGGATATGGCGTTACGTATTTAATACGTCATATAATATTACGCAAACATATCAAGATGAAAATAAACTGGCATCGTGATATATTTTCTTATATTATTTTAGTTATTCAAATGATTGTGGCAGCTTTTGGGCTAAAATTACTATTACTTCAAGTAGTTCTATTGTTTACTATACTATTGATATATAATAAGGAGATACGAAAGGTATGTTACCTTTTTATTAATCGAATTAATAGCTACTTGAAAATTATGGGGAAATAAAATATCAAGCGTCCCTTCTGTAGATTTCGCTCGGTTAGGGTTCTTCTGCAAATATCCGTTTTACATATGTAAACGGTAGATAGGTTCTTTCCGAAATCTGTTGTATTTAAAGCGCTAAAGCATTATTCTGCGGTTTAAAAACCAAGAAAATTCATTCAGTATACCAGCGTGAAATTCAAGATCTTCCTCTCCAGGGTAGACAGGTCATATTATTAGTGGATACACGAAAAAAGTTCTGCAAAAATCCCAACTGTCCGCACAAAACTTTTTCTGAAGAACATCTTTTCGCTACCGTAAAGGCAAGGAAGACAAACCGCCTAGTCAACAAGATTATCCATACTTCGACACAGTTAAGTTCTTTAAATGCATCCAGGCTTTTGAAGAGCGAAAATGTATCCGTGGGCAAAAGCAGCATCTGCAGCATGCTTAAAAAAAGCCGTCCATTGTTGATAAATGCTCTGTAAAAAGGTCTGTGTGGATGATTTTGCACTCCGGAAAAAATTCACTTACGGAACGGTCATGGTCAATCTCGAGAGCCACAGGATAATCGACATGATTATATTGGGTTATAGTGGTGACCTCCTTTATCTGTATTCACACAAACGTGTGTATCTACAGTATAAAGGAAACTATATGTAATAGAACCCAAAATGGCTCTGAATTACCGGAATCTTTGGCTCCCATTCTCCGGAACGATGGCTCTCAAAGTCCGGACAGGTGGTTCAAAGAGCCCCGGAATAATCATTTTTCACGCTGAATTCAACTAACAATGGAATGAACCTATCTATCGTTTACTTAAATACAACAGATTTCGGAAAGAACCTATCTACCGTTTACGATTTCGTCACACACTCGTTTCTTTTCTCTCACCATACTAAAAGGCCTCCTACTGATTTTTATTTTATCATAGGAGACCTTATAAATCTTTATTACAGAAAATACTTTCACAAACTCCATAACTCTTTCTTGAACACTTTCAAAGGCTTTATTAAGCAAACATTTATGTTCAAAAGCATTGTCATTTTTTTTTGACAATGATAGTAATTGCATCAATGAACATCTCGTATTTTACAATATAGAGTCCGATAAAGTAAATAGAGAAATATATAGTAGCAGCCAATAAAAGCTGCGTAAATACTCCCAGATGTAAATATTGAGTCAGAACCATGTAGGATACTAATCCAGCACATATATTAGCAATAAACACTTTTAATAAGTTCATAAGTGAAAATATATCTTTGACTATCGCCTTTGCTAAAATAATCTGTACAGCGCACTGCGTAAACTCTGCCAAAAGTGTTCCAAGCGCTGCTCCATTATATGAATATAACGGTATTAAAATAGAGTTTGCTACTAAATTAATAAAAGCGCCACATATAACTGCTAACATAAGATTTTTTTCTTTTCCAACAGCAACAGAATACTGATTACCAAGTATTTGTGAAACCGCAGAAATAAAAACTGTCGGCATTAATATCTTCATTGGAATAGACGAATTAAGATAACTACTTCCTGAAAGAAGCAGTACACTATTTTTAGAAAATAAAATAAAAAATAGAACTACGGGTATCGAAGTCATGATGATAACTGAATAGGACTTTTTTAGCAAACCAACTAACTCTGAATTTCCATTACTTTCTACATTCGATAAACGTGAAAGAAGTACAACACTAAATGATGAAATTAATGTAATTAAAACCGTTTTTACTTTTACGGCAACATAATATATTCCGGTTGCATGATCCCCCTTCATAATCCCAAGCATTATACTATCCATATGAGAATATACGCTAACTGCCAGAGTAGTTGCAAACAAAAATAGTATCGGCTTGCAATGCTTTCTAATATGTAATTTTGTAAATGGAGTTAATGATACAAATGTTCTTGAATAAACAGCATTAATAATATTACCGCCGTAAGATGCAAACACAGTAATTATAGCATACTTGAATATATCACTTGGTTTTTTTACAAATAGCACCATTAATATAATAGAAATAAGTTTAAATATAATTGCCCTAGTTGTGATATATTTATATTTTTCGATACCTTGATACATCCAATTTACACCAATAACATTCAAAACAATTTCAAAGCTATAGATAGACAATAGTAATTTATAGTTCTGAAATTGTGGAACTAAGTAAATTGAAATTATATAAATTATTAAAACACCAACTGCAACTGCACAATTAATCAAAAGCAATTCTTGAACTACTTTTGATAGTTCGCTTTTATCACCTCGGACCTTTGCACAAGCCTTTACTCCATAAGTAGGGATTCCAATAGAAGCAAATAAAAGAAAATAGCTTGCAACTGAAAGAGAGAAAGAATTTGCTCCATTAGCATCTACACCAAGAGTTCGAGTAATATAAGGAAAAGTAATGAGCGGAAATAATATCTGCGATATAGACAAAATTCCATTCCAAACAACATTTTTAATCAAAGAAATAGAATCTTTTGATTTCTGCATATCTTCACCACCGTCTAATTATTTTATTTTTGCAGTCTAAAATAAAATAAAGAATTATATATATATTAATCTTCCATTTATATTCTCCCCGAGAATTCATTTTTACTGCAAAATAGTTCAAATGCTGTATGAGTCCACCTTTAATCTGGATCTGTGCTTTAATTATGGAAAAAAAATAAGACAAAAGACTTTTCTTCTTTCGACTAATTTCTGAAGTGAAGTGTCCAAAATTATTGGTTTTTGAATTTAAAGAAATCTTTTCAAATTCTATAGCCTCTTTATTGAGTGTTAACTGCCCCTTGACAAAATACCTATATAATTGTTTATCCATTGAATAAGAATCTTCTGCGCTAACATCAAATATATTACATAGCGTTTCAAAGGTAGCAAACACATTCGGTTTTATTCTTTTTGCAAAATTATAAATACAAACATCGGCGTCTGAGGGTTCCGCAAGCTTAGGTACTACTTGATTATCAATATATTCATATCCTAAAGCTGAACCGTGTGGGGCACACAAAATTTGCTCTAATAAATGTGTCTCAAAATTTGTATATTTATAGTATTTACTTCGAGTCGGATAACAAGTAAATACAATACCGTTTTTTATATTATCGCTATTTTCCTTACCAGTAAGAGATTCTAAACCAAAATAATATCCCCAAATAGAGACCTCTCTATCTAGCCCACAGTACAGATTATCCTGTATTGTCCCTTTCCAGCCAACATCACAAACTGCAATTCGCTTTTTTGAAATGTCTATATTCTGAGATAAATACTTCTTAATCTTTTGTTTTTCTTCCAAACATCTATGTATTAAGTCATTTACGAACTCTGATGAGTGAAGCAGAGTATTAAATACATCCGATTCAAAAAAACATTCAATGGGTACTTCTAAATTGAAATCTTTTATCAAATTATATATACAAGAATTCAGTTGATTAGCATCTATTGATAGATTTCGTAAAAAGTCATTTACTGATAATGTATTATTTGCATTTTTTATTGGCGAAAAGTCAAAATTTTTACCATCATATATAGCTGCCAATAATGTTGACTTGCGCGATACATAAATATACTTGCAGTCAATTCTTCGTGGCTTTCTTGCCTGATACATCTCAAAAAGCTGAACAAAATCATAACCTTCTCTTGAAAAAAACAGAAGAGAACTATGATTATCTTTTATTAACGCTTGATAAAGCCTATCAATAAAAATATATAAACCGAAACCGTAATTTGAGAAGGTTTCTTTAGCAAAAGCCAACGATTTTAATTCACCTTCTATATCATAAACCACTTTCCTATTTATATTATCGCTCTGAATATGAAAGGCATTGATATTGCACTTTAATGCCATATGGTAATCTGAATTTATATTATCTCCAATCATAAGAAAACTATTTTCTTGACCAATTTCTTTTTTTACAAACCAATAAAGCGAGCCATCAACCTTTCTTCCTCCACAATCGCACGAAACAAATATATCTTCAAACAACGCATCTATATTTAAACATTGAATGTATTTACTAATTGTTTGTTTTGATAAAATATAGTCTGAAACGATATATATCCTTTTTCCTTCGCTATTGAGTGCCCTGTATACTTCAACTAATTCTTGATTCACAAATAGGTGTTCAAGATTGATCTCATCTTCTATTTGTAATGATATTGTAAACAAATTATCCTTCTGGATATTATGTTTTTTATATAATATGCGTGATAATTCAGAAATCAGATCCTCATATTTAATTTCTTTAATATCTTTATTTGATCTAAATAAACTGCGTGCTGCTATATGTCTTTCTTTGATTAAGCTCTTTGCTGATACACAAAAATTGAGGCTTGCCGAAAGTCTCTTTGCCCATATATTTAATAGTACATCATCGCTAATATCTCTATACACTATGGTATTAAAAAAATCCGAGAGTATAACATCTGACTGCATACCACGTTGCATTAATTCATTTTTTTGATTCGTGGTCATTTCAATCACCTTCCAATCAATTGCAAAAATTCTGCGCAGTTCTCATATAAACGTACATATTTCATTTATATGTAAATTTTATTTATAGCTTATGAATTAACACCATTCTTCAAAGTAGTGATTCTTGTGTTCCTTATGCTGATTTTGATATTCCTAATTGCATATGTCGATATACACCAAACAACTATATACATCCAAAACAGTGGATTAAAAATGCTCTCATAATATTTGTTAGAAAAAAAACACTGAACAAGAGCAGGTACCATATAGGAATATATTAGAATAGGCAATTTTATTTTAGGCTTGTTATCATAATGATTACAATTCACAGCCTTTTTAAAAAATATCTGTGAAATTATAGCCATGACTAATGTATAAAAAATCAGCCCACCCCATCCAGCATCATACATAAATGCATAAAATGTGGTATAAACATTTCCTAATCCATAGCCATACGAATTATACCTAAATGGCTGTGTTGTCGTATGTATCCACGAATTAATATCAAATACCTTCCCAAAATAGTTTATCGCATAAATAAGAGTCTGTTGATCATTAAATTTTGTTTTGAATGAATTGTCCCTAATAAACGTATCTAAATTCTTAATTGGAGCAGATACATAAACAGCCAAATAGTTGCTTATTGTTTTTGTAGAGTTTCTCCCCAGTATATTTCCAAACATTCTAAAGCTCAATAGTGCTAAAAGTGAAGCTGCAATAGCAATAAGAATATGCTTAAAGCGAAAAGCACGTCTCCACTTTTTTTTATTTCCATATAAAATATAAAGCTGAACAGCAGTAGAAAAAATGTATATAAATGCTGGGCCTCTTGAGCCAGCAAGTGTATTATTATATGTAGCAATTATCATTGCAAGGATAAACAACATATTATTGATTTTATATGAATTTATTTTGGCATGTATAAACAAGTAAGATATTATATAACCAAAAGCAACACAACATCTTCGAACAAACAAAATGAGATAAGGAACACTTTTCATTTCATTCTCTGTGAACATAACAGCATTTCGATAATAGTACAGAGCTTCAGCATAGGAACCAATGCCTGTTGTTTTTATATAAAATGCACGATAGAATACAATGATGATTACACCAATTAGTATGTATATAATAAGTATATAATTACTTAGTTTAATTGGTTGTTCTATGTACTCAATATTCGATAGCGTTTCGTTTTTCTGAAATACTGGTTTGTTTATAGAAGTTATACCTTTTATGCAAATTGATGCAACTATAAAAACCATAACGCCTAACGAAATTACTATAAATGTTTTGAGCGACATCTCCAACTGAATATAATCATTCGAAATCAAAGAATACCCTGCTGAGAAAACAAAACTTAGCGTAAAGCAGAACTGAGGTGTTAATAATATCTTTTTTGATGTATTCACACAAATCCACAGTAAAAATAATAGAATTAAAAACAGAGCAGTCGTTGTCACTTTACAATCTCCTTATCTAAACTTACTGGAAGTTTTTGTAATAAGCAAATAGGTGAAAAGTCATCTAGATAATTATAGTTAACGCTCTGCGTTTGCTTAATTTTATCGATATCTATCGTACTATCATCCTTAATAATTTGAATATAGCGATCATCGAAATATTTATTTAAAGCTGTCTCTTTGTTATTGGTAATTAACAACTTATTATAAAACAATGCCTCATAAAACCGCATAGTAAAACCGTCCTGCCCTTGCTGACACAACTCAAGAATGCACTTGGTTTTAGCGATTTTCCCCAGTATCTCTGAATAACTGATTCTTTTGGTTATATATTTGATTCCAGGATACATTTGTTCAAAATGCCTCTTTCTTATCTTGTCAACAACAACATTAAAGTCGCACGTAATTCCATTGTTTGTTAAAAAAGTAAAAATTGAGTATATCTCATCAATTCTTCCCTTTTCAGCCCCTATATAGTAAACATCACTTTCTTCATTCAAGGACTTATATTTACTCAAATCAGCTTTAGAATAAATCTGGTTTGTAAAGTGAAAACCATATTTTTTACAATCACTCTTTTGGAAGGAATATATTCTTTCAAATTTCGTTACGTGAATCATTTTCCGTACATTTAAAGGCATTTTTTCAAACGAATCCAGCAGCAGGGAATAGATATGGATATTATCTTTTTTTTCAAGCGTATTCAAATATCTGGTTGATAACCTATGTATCGCATTGTTAACAACAAGAATGTAATATTCTTTTCCGTTATCAGCTATCAAATCATTTAACACACAAACCTTACTCCAGATATGCTTTCCTGGAAGCCTGACCCGTGTATTAATGATATAGCTAAAATGAATCCTTATCAACAAGTCAACAATTTTATTTACATGTTTATGAGTTTCAGAAATTTGAATGCCATTATCCATCTTTCTTACATCACTCATATTTATTTGATTCGATTCTGATCCAGTATCTATCAAGATAAACTGTATTTTCTTATCCATGTTTTCGTCATCCACTGCTGTCACCATTGTCCTTTTACTACTTTCATCAAGCCCGCTTTATAAATAATCCTTTTGCATTTTTCTAATATATAATCTCTGCGACTTATAGGATATATGCATTTTAATGCAGTTTCAAACCCATTCTCCTCTACTTGTTTGATCAAGGTATCTCTATTTGAATCCATTTCTGGTTGTTTATCTATCATTACACCATCTAACAATCTCATTTGATCTACGTCAGCTGCATGCATTTCTAGATGAGTCTTCATTTCTTCAATAACATGTAAGCCCTTTTCTGTACGCACAAAAATATTTGTGAAGCCTTTATCGTCATCTTTCAGACTAGGAACTAGTTTATCAACATGCCAACTATCAAATACTGTGAAATCGCTTACCCTCTCGATACCTTTGAACGGGCACTTATAACAAGAATATCTTGAGCAAGTTCCTTTAAAATATGCCATTGACATATAATCAACGCGTCCACTGCCGTAATATTTTTTACCATTTTCATACTCTACCATCATGGTTCCGCTATGATACCCATATGTCTTATTGCGAAATTTAATATTTGTTATTTTTAAGTTTCCCTTATTTTGCATATAAGAAACATATCTCTCAAAAAACAAAGGTGAAGCTACTCCATGACAAACTAAATCCACTGTAAGTAAATTATCGTAATCTTTCTTCAAAAACGCCTTTAAACCTGCAACCTGGCACGGAGTTCCGCTAAAACACACGAATTTACCGTCCACTAAAGCTCTTTTTAATTCACTAAAAGTATCTCCCAACTCACTCTGGACATATTTAGAGCCAATCATTTCTGACACACGAGATCTCTGTGATTTATCAATTCCAAAGTGACGTACTACCATCCTCTCATTGTATCCAACACCATACAGCAAACCATCTCTTGAGAATGTATAATTCGCAAATGCAGAAAAAGACCCCCCTGATGTACTTTCTATAACAGTATCGATATCTTTGTATCTTGCAACATATCCTGCTAACACACCATACTTTGAGGATGAATTGTTTACTGGACAGGTCTCTTTACATATTTCGCAATTAATACATTTGTTGTGATTAATAAATGGATATTTAAAGCCCTCCTCATCTACTTTCATTTCTATACATTGTTTCGGGCAAATGTTTTCACAGGCAGTACAACCAGTACATAAATTGTGTGTTTTGCATATTGTTTCCATAGCTTTACTCCTTTCGCAAAATTGCGTAAACGGCATATAAACATTCATTTCTGGGGTAAGCTTTATTTTCACATTTCTAAAGCACGACTCAGGAAACCAAATGTTTCCCTACGCAATGTTTGGAGCTTATAATCTACCTGTTCATAATCGATTTCAGCATTCAATGTATCTAATACAGATGTCATTCCTGTTGTGTATCTTCTACTCTGTAACCCTAACAGTCCAAATAAACTGTCAATTCGGGAATTTCGCGATTGTCTCGAAGATTCATTAAATCGATTAAATGTTATGAATTTTTTATGATATAGTATTGAAAAAACCGATCCATGAAAAGAGTCTGTACAAATATACTCTGCTCCTCTAATTAAGTTTAAAAAGCCTATAGGATCAATATCAAAGCGCTGCTCATTTCCGAAAGTAAGATCTTTTTCAACAAAAGAATCCATTTGTGGACAAGTAATTATTTTCAAACCTGTCAATTGGGATATGGATTCTACCGTTTCTCTATGAACTACTGATTTACCTAAAAAATAAGCGAAAATGTATGGTTCTTCTGACATCTGAACTTTCGGGAAAATTTCAAGCCACTCATTCCCATCAAACATAAGTGTAGGGTCAAGAGCAACTGTAACATTTCTTTCTATAAGTTTTTGAACTACATCTGCACCAGCCATCTCTCGTACACTTAAGTATTCTATTCTATCAAGATATCGTTTCGTCTCATTAAGTTGATTGTTCGGTATTTTGCTGACACCAAAGCTAGTTGCAAATGATATTTTCTTTATATGGTCGGGTACAAACAAAAGATTGTAGAATTTACTCTTGATACCGGCAGGGGTCCAAAGCTGGTCACTCCCCACCATAACAGCATCATATTGTTCTACACCTTTTACTAAGTTACGATATCCTTTGAAATCAGATGAATACGGACCTATGAATTGCTTTCTGTATTTTTGGAACAACATCATTCGATCTCTATTCTGCATTTTGATATCTGGATATTTTCTCATTTTTCTTTTCTTGCTGCAATCCATAATTTTCCCACGCATAAAATATGGATTAAACAAACGCGTTACATTTTTGATAACAAACCCTATTGTCTTCTTGTCATATCGAATAATCTCATAATCCCAACCATACTTCTCAATTACTTTTTGTGTAGCAAGTATCTGCAACATACTTCCATAGTTATTGCAGTCATATCTCACACATAGTCCTAACTTTTTCATTTCTCTCAATTCCTTTTGCTTACCCACTTTTGTGGAACTTTCACAATGTACTTGTAGACTTCTATGCCAATAGTCAATAGCGTAATTTCAATCACGTTAACAGCAATATATGCTATCCATCCTCTTCCTAGTTTATAAAGTAATCCCAGTTTCTCTATTCCCCGAAATACAACCATCTGTGCCAAATACATCTCCATACTTATTCCTCCAAAGTATTTCATAAAGCGATTATTCATTAATCGGCTCTTAACTGATATCGCATAGGCCAGCCAAAGCCCAAAGAATGTTAATGATTCTATTGTAAATAGCTGAGTATATCCAATTTCTTCTGGCATCACATACCACGCTACAGTTGCTACTATACAAACACCAAACATCGGCCCTCTATGTTTAGACACAAACAGCTCGACCTGTTTTCTATAAAGGAACAGAACCCCACCCCAGATGAAGAACGGAGTACAAAACAGGAAAGAGTGTCTTGGAGTAAATGTATTCACCACAAATTTCGTTGTAAAGAAGTATTGAGAACACATTTGATTAATTACCAAAGATACACCCAGAGATAACCACGCTCTTCTCTTATTCCTGATAAGAAACACAAAATACGGAAACAGCATATAAAACAAAAATATAACGCCAAGTGTCCAACAAACACCAAGGATGCTCATATTATTATTAGGCAGAAGTCCATACGCCATTGTGACTTCCATCAAACCTTAATATAATCCTTCGAGTGTGCAATCCTCCACTACTGCCAGAAAAACTAAGCTATAAAAAAATGGTACTGTCTTTCTGATGCGTTTAATATAAAACTCCTCAATACCAATTGTTCCATTAGCAATCTTTTCATAGTAACCACAACACATACTGAAACTACTTATAATAAAAAATAAGTAAACCAGCCACGTCCATGAAGGAATAAATGTGTTCCATACGTAACCGCCAAGATTATAAGATGTGTTTGCTCTTATATGCATAGCAATGATAGCAAAACAACTCAATGTCCTTAAACAGTCTATATTCTCGTACCGTTTTAGTTCCTCCTCCATTAACTTTACCTCGCTTCAAACAACTTTTTATAGTACGTTCCCTCTATCTGTACTTGTTCATCCTTAAACTTATAACTCAACTTATGGAATGGACTCTGATCCACAATCGCCTTGTACATCTGATCATCATACTGGTCAAATAATCTCAGCAATAAAATGTGGGGGGTAGCATTATCTCTCGGTACAATTTGCTTCCACTCTCTCAAATAATGCTCCAACACAATGCTCATAAAATTATGCAACAGGAAATAGTCAATCATGCTATCGTGCTCTTTCCAATATTCATAACACAGGTATCTGACAGTCATCAGAACCTTATTATTCGTCTTCGTACTCATCAACCAACTCGATATGTAGCTGCTGTGCCCATCCCTTCCGGGCTTTAAGCATTGATAAAAAAACAGATCCGATTCAAAGAAATATGGTTCTATGCTACCACCACTGCAAAATACCGTAGCATCCAGCCACATCCCACCATATTTAATAAGAAGTTCAAGCCGGAGTAGGTCTGTCATATGCGTATGTGTAATAATTCCGTTTTTCCACTTATTCATAATGTAATCCGGAAACTGTACATATTCAGATAGATTTTCATTTGTTAAGACAATAATCTCCCTATACGGCATGTTCTCTTTGACAGATTGATAACATTTCTGAACAATTGCCGGAGCATTTTCCATGCCTTGAAACCAGCAGATCCAAATCTTATTACCGTTCTCATGCGGAAGAGTTTCATCATAATTTATATCAAACTTGATCAGATGACTTCTATATTTCTTCTCCAATTTCTGTTTTGTCTTTAATGACGCTGATAATCTAAGAATTTCGAGCGCAGTTCTGCTTTTTCCTAACAGAATGAATTCTCCTGCCGCTGTGAAAAGGACTCCACCTTTCGCATATTGTTTGAGGAGCTTCATACCGCCCTGTTTTTCAAATATTTCTCTTAAACTCATATCTATACGCTCCACATAACACCTATCTACTTGTTGGTATCATACCGTTTATTGATTAAGCGATAAAACTCTTATCAAACAACTATCGAATTTAATGTTCTTTTTACTCCATCCAGCAAATTATACTGTCCTCGCCATCCTAATGCTTCTAATTTTGTACTTGTCAGACTGGAGTTATCCATAAGGTTATAACTAGCCGTTTCATCCGCTGTCGCTATCTTAAATACAACTTTTTTCCCAGACGCCTCTGCAAAGGCCTTTGCCATTTCACGGATTGTGACTACCGAGCATGCATTAGAAATGTTATAAGCTTCCCCGCTAACGCCTCTTAATAGAACCGTCATAATTGCAGATGTGCAGTCAACTACATAGCAATATGACCTCAGCTGGTGTCCAGCACTTTTCATCACAATATCATTACCAGCTTTAACGTCCCTCGGAAATTGTGACGATGCTCTACTATCTGTATCCGTCATCGTTGGCCCATATACATGTCCTGGCCTAACAATAACAAAGTCAACTCCATATTCTTTTTTATAGGAAGCGCATAGTGTTTCTGCAGCACGCTTTGATGAAGGATAGCACGCCCTTGGATTGAGCAGATCCAAGTAGTTATAGTCACTTTCTCCATATGCTGTTCCATCATTTTTCTTCCCGTATACTTCACTTGATGAAATATAGAGTACTCTTCCTACTTTTTTCTCTCTTGCCAGTTCAAATATGTTATGTATTCCATAGAGATTGCACATCATTGTTTCAACAGGTTGCGTATTGTATGCTACTGGATTAGCATTGCTGGCTCCATGAATCACAAAATCAAAGATTTCATCTGTAATAACAGGTTTAAGTGCATCATATTCAAAAAAATGACATTCCGGTCTATTAGTCCAATGATCGAATCTTTTATTCATCTTTTCCGAATTTCTTCCCGCAGCATAGACCTGTATACTCATCCCGAATTGGGTATTAAGGACCATTAGCAAATCAACTAATGTGGAACATATCAATCCTGTTGCACCCGTTATCAATATTCTTTTATAACTTAATACATCTATCTCATGTAGATTTCTGCATGCGCTAAGCAAATCGCTCAGATATTCATCTGTATATTTCAGCATTGATTTCTCCCTTAATTATTAATTATGAATAATTATTATCTTACAGTTTGCCTTTACGTTAACCTTTAATCCAGTTATCCTGACGTGTATGTAATAATGCCTTAAATATCTTTAAATCATCGGTCGTAGTAATCTTCAGATTCTCTTCAGAACCTTTAGAAAAATAAGTTGTCTTTCCTAATGCCTTCATCAACATGCATGAAGCCGCTGTACCAGATATCCCCCTTTTCTTGGCTTCAATATGTGCATTGAGAAGTTCGCCAATCTTATATGTATGGGGGGTCTGCGTTCTAAAAAGTTTTTCTCTTTCCGTTGACTTACAGGAAGTCTTTCCATCCTCACTTTCAAATACAACCTCAGTACACGGAACGACAGCTACCGAACTACCATATTTTGCATACGTCACTAAGCTGTCAGAAATGATTTCACTTGATACCATAGGTCTATTTCCATCATGCACCATAACTACATCATCATCTGACAAATACCTTTTCAACTCTACCAAACCATTGTAAATAGAATCTTGACCAGTTTCTCCGCCTGACACTACCCATCTTAATTTTGTTATGTTAAATTGCCTTGCATATGCCCATAAAACTGCACTCCACGCCTCAATCGTAACCACGATAATCGCATCAATACTGGGGTGATTCTGGAATGCTTCCATCGTATGTATGATTACAGGTTTATTGTCCACATGGATGAACTGCTTAGGAATATCTTGGTGCATTCGCACTCCACTACCAGCAGCCGTCAACAATACTACATTCATCTTTATAATACTCCCATCATTTTATTCATCTACAGCCATAATTGTTTGATCCAAGACAGTCCATTTTAAAGCCAGTCTATAGTTCCAAATCAAAATTCCAACTCCAAAAAAAGATGTCGTTCCCTTTTCTCAACTGGTGGAAATTCCATATAATTTCCATAAAATCTTGTTAGATATTCCTCAGCATGAATCGGTACATTAAATTGCGCTGTTTCAAATTGTTCTTTTCTGAATACACACATTTCTTTGCGTTCATACATTTCTCCCGAAAAATGCTTGCGTCCGGTTGGAATTGCTACTATCTTGCTATTCTTATCTTTGCAGGCAGAATTCCAATAGTCACACCAACCGATCCATGTCTTCAGCAATATTACGCTAAATATTTTTCCCATAACCGATTTGCTTTTAGAATAATTAAGCTTCCGGCCTTCCAACTCTAATAGTTCTATAGGGATATTCTGATTATTACAATACCGTATGGCGGAGATAGCAAAAGAGCAAGCCATACTCATATTTTTTTGAATGAATTTTCTGATAGGATCATTAAATACATTCTCCAAAATATAAAGATCAATAGAAACACCACAATGCTCCAAGTTCCAGTCATATTTCCTTCTGGCAACAGTATTCTTTTTTCGTATCTGAGTCACCATAATGCCGATTTCGGGTGAATTCTTAGGCGTTTGGATGTAATACCGCTCGCCTAATTCTTTGTCAAATACATCTAACAGCTTGTTGTAAGAAGCTCTTGTGATATTTAAATCAATATCATCATCCCAAGGAATAAAGCCCTTATGCCTGATTGCGCCTAAAATACTACCTCCACTCAGAGAATATTCAAGCCTATACTTCTCGCAGACTTGAACAAAATCCATAGTCATTCTCAAACAACACTCTTGATATCTGCGTAATTCTTGGCCATCTATTTCTATTATTTCTCTATTCATTTTACCGACCTCTAATAAGAGTTTATGTTTTTTCATAAAAACTTGCATACCGTATTTCGTGATGTCCATTCAGTACGAAGCTATTTCCGAAAAATAATGCTACGACCTATTTCTAGAACAAAACAGAGAGTTAAATTTTCCAATGTTTATTTTACATAGTCTTTTCTTTGACTCCTGCAAGCCCTTATTTCACTTCATTGATGAATACATTCTCATATTTCTCACATATGTATTCCCAACTATATGCCTCTGCAATCCGTTCCTTCGCCCGGTTTCCGTATTTTTCAATCTCACTAACACTCATCTTATCTGCTTTATAAATCAATGCAGACAGATTTCCATCCTCTTTCGTCCAATACAGTGCATTATCTTCTGCCACTTCCCGGTTAAACCCAACATCTAGCAGCAGATTCAACTTCGTACTTCCTAGCGCTTCCAGTAGACTCGGATTAGTTCCGCCAACTTCATGTCCATGAAAATAACCGTATGCGCACTCTCTTATTTTTTTTAACAACTCCTGATCGTATACAGTACCCACAAATTTTATTCGTTTATCTTTTCTAAACCCTAATTTTCTCTCCAGCTTATCCAAAAACTTGTCATTTACAGCAGTAATGATGACAAAATCATGAATAGAATCGCTTTTCATAAACTCCCGAATCATCGTCTCATAATTATTTTCCGGTACGAATCGGCCAACTACGAGATAATAACCATTTGGCGCTATATTGTTTTGCTTATACCAGTTTAAAAGTTTATGACTGTTATCCATCAACTTGCTTTTTCTTGTTTCCGCACCATATGCAATAAATGTAGTCTTTAACATTCGTCCTGTTAATCCTTTTCCGTCATAGCATTGATGAATATACTTTTCAATATTAATTGAATCACATATAGCCAAATCACAATACTTCACCATCATTTGTTCGGAGAATTTCCAATACTTTCGTACTGGCTTGCTCCACTTACCTCTCATCCATTCATGTCCATCTGGATTTAAAAAAATTTTCCCTCTTAACTTATGGATTTTTTCATAAAAATAGCCTGCAAATGGTCCGATACGGCAGGTCATGATGTAAATAATCGGATGCTTAATTTGTTGCTTCTCAATAATTGTACAGCATTCTTTTAAAGCAACTACATCGTAATAGATTGCCTGTGCAGGGCCCAATTTCTCTGGAATATTGATTCTGAAACAATGTGCATTGTGATATGTAAATTCCCTATTAGAGATGATTTCTACCCCTTCTGTTTCATAAGGGTTCATACTACCATCACCATTTGCTTTACATGCTACATGGTACCTGATTTTATTATTGTCCTGGTGGTATTCAGTTAGCTTATTGATGAAAGTTTCATATCCTCCATAAGCACCCAGTGATTTTGCTCCGACTAGAAATACATGCTGTACTTCATTATTCTGCATAAACTTTTCCTCTTAAAATTAAAATGTAGTCATTTTCCTAAACCATATCTAATCTCTGATACTTAAACTCTGTACACAGCCGTCTATACGATAACTTCCATACTATTATTCTTAAGCGCATACCAATCAGCTTTGGTTATTTGATATCAATCCTATGATCCATGTATATAAATTCGTCTTTGATGCTCGGACGTTAATGCACAAAACATTACTAAAGGATATCACTATATTCAATAATAGCGAAGGCTACATTCAAAGCCTTTGGATATATAAAGCTTATTATTGTTATCTTGCAGACATATAAGACAAGACCATTGTTTATATTTTAATGTTATCTTTACTAGAAGATGTAATAGTACACTTAAACACCTAACAGAATTAGGACCTTTTTAGCAGAAAACTCTTAAACATTGTTGTTCCATCTCCTTGACACAATTAATGATACTTTGGCTAAAGCTATTAAAGTTACATATCAATTTAGTTCTATCATTTATGCTTAGACTATATTCTCATTGCACTTGTGTTCTTTTTCTTAACAGAGGTGTATTGTAAATTCGTCTTAGTACAATGGTTATATTCTCCAAATAATTGTTATTATTTGCACCAAC
>Ga0129308_1001322_pt1 | contig 26624 bp, 22 predicted proteins | sample L827metagenome_FD_94440 | JGI IMG/M metagenome (GOLD analysis project Ga0129308, IMG submission 94440) | Ring-tailed lemur group fecal microbial communities from Wisconsin, USA - L827 metagenome | ecosystem: Host-associated > Mammals > Digestive system > Large intestine > Fecal | place: USA...
GACCGTGTTTCCCTCCGGATCCTTCACCGCAGTCAGACGGTTCTCCGAATCGTAGGTGTAGCTCGTCACGTTTCCGTTTCGGTCTGTCTCCCGGATCAGGTTTCCGTTTCCGTCGTAGCTGTACCGAACGGAATGGCCCAGGGCGTCTTTCACCTCCGCGATCCGGCCCGCGCCGTCGTAGCTGTATCTGGTCCCCGCTCCCCGCTCATTCTCCACGGTGCTGACCCGGCCCATGGAATCATAGGTCATGGAGCTGGTTCCGCTCAGCGGGTCTGTGGTGCGGACCAGCTGGTCATTTGCATCGTAGCCGTAGCTCCAGCTGTTTCCCCGGGCGTCGGTCATGCCCGTCATTCTTCCCTGAGAATCGTAGGAATAGCGGACAACGTGCCCCAGAGCGTTGGTCTCAGTCACCAGATTTCCCCGGATATCGTAGCCGTAGGTCGTCTCCGCTCCCATCCGGGCTGTTACCGAGACGGGCTGATTCTGGTCGTTGTAAATCGTATGCATGAGGTTTCCGGCGAAATCGCTTTCCGCTGTGGTGAAGCCGTTGCCGTTCACCTCATAGGTCTTGATCTGGCCCGCCGGGTCGGTCACCTTCACCAGCTTGCCCGCCGTGGTGTATTCGTAGGCGGTCACAGTACCGTCCGCCAGCGTCTCCGTCAGGACCCGTCCCGCGTCGTCGTAGGTCCAGGCCGTCACATTACCCAGCGGATCTGTGGCCGTCAGGCAATTCCCCGCTGTATCATAGGTGTAACTGGTGATTCCTCCCATTCCGTCTGTGACAGAGGTCAGGTTATTGCTGCTGTCATAGGTGAAACTTCTGGTCACCCCGTTGGCGTCGGCGCTCTTCGTCATCCGGCCTTTTTCATCATAGGTATAGCCGGCGGTTCCGCCCGCTCCGTCCGTATACCGGGTCAGCAGATTCTGGTCGTTGTATTCAAACGTTTCCTGACTGCCGTCCGGGTGCCGGATCTCGGTCAGATTAGCCCGGTCGTCATAACGGTACTCCCTGCGGTTTCCGTTCTTGTCCGTTTCCGCTGTCCGCTGATGAAGCTCGTTGTACTCGTAGGTCCGCGTTCCGTAATTGTCCGTGTATTCCGTGATCCGCCCGTACTCGTCGTAGACGATGGAAACCGCGTACCCGTTTTCCCCCTCCACGCGGTTCGTCCGGTTTTCAGGATCGTAGGTAAAGACAGAGGTTCCTCTTCCCTCCACATACTGTTCCGTCACACGGTTGTCCCCGTCATAGGTGTTCTGAATGTATACCGTGCCGTTGAAATCCTTTATGGTTTCGATGCAGCCCTTTTCATTGTACGTATACCGCAGATCGTCTCCGTCCGGATTCACCGCGGAGACCAGATGCGCTCCGTCGTAGGTATAGGTGACGGTGCGGCCCGCACTGTCCGTCACGGCCGCGATGTGGCCCCCGCTCCATGTAAAGGAGAAGCTGCCGGAGTCATTGCTGACTGAGGCCAGCCGGTCTCCATTGTAAGTGTACGCATAGGACTCGCCGTCCACGTTGACAATGGAGACAAGATTCCCTTTCCCGTTGAAGGTATAGACCGTTCCGTCCTTATGGCTCAGCACGTATCCGTCCCCGGTTTTCTCAAAGGTGAAAGAGGAACCTGCAGGCGGCGAGTAGGTATCGTCCTGATTCAGGCTGAAATACAGGCTGTCCCCGTTGGGAAGGATCACTTTCGCATACAGGATTTCTTCCTGCACCTGATAGAACAGATTATTCGTCCACCCTTTTCCGAATCCATAGTCGTTTTCCGCATACTTGGACGCGTAGTGGCGGCTGAATTCCAGATTCGTCCGACCGTTCAGGGCGAAGTCTGTGTAATCCCACTCGAAGCTTCCTGTCAGCAGATCCACCGGATCTTCCAGTTTGACGACCGCCAGACCCGTATAATCGATGGGGGACAAGAAGTCCGTCTGGCAAGTCGTATTGAACGCGATTCCCAGAAAGCTGTTGTAGGCCCGGTTTCTCTCGTCCACCGGTTCAATGACCAGCACATAGACGTCGGTTTCGCTGATCGTATGCTTATTTCCGTCTTTATCTGTATATCTGCCGTCCCACAGAAGCAGATTGTGGATGAATGCTTCCGAACCCGGCTCGGTCTCTTCCAGCACCTGCAGCATGGCTTCGTATTCAGTCTGCGTCATCGCCTCCGGTTCTTCGATGACCGGCTCCGTCGGTTCGATGGCGGGCTCAGTCGCACCCGGTGTCGGCTCCTCTTCGTCCGGCTCCGGCGGCAGACCCTCTTCTGTGCGTTCTGTAATGGCAGGTTCCGTCACGGTTTCCTCCTCAATGGCAGGCCCGGACGAGGCTTCTGGTTCTTCCGGCGTATTTTCATCAGAAGACAGCTCCGGCTCATTTCCGTCGACGCTGAGACTTCCAAGAAGCGAGACGAACCTCATACCCACCGTTTCTCCCTGCTCTGCGGCCGGTTCCTCCGGCTCTGACGGCGTCTCCGGTTCGGTCGCTTCGACTGATGGTTCCGCGTGAGTCTCTTCGGGTTCTCCGGCCGGCTCTCCCGGCACAGCGGCTTCCTCCTCCGGCTCCGTCGTCGGCGCGGCGCTCTCTTCCTCCGGCTCAGGCTCCGGAAGGAGGTTCCGCTGTCTCATCAGTGTGCGGACCTCCTCCATCGTCTTTCCGGTGTAGCCGATGAAGGTGGTGCTGCCGTTCATAGTCTGGAAGTCCTGTTCCTTTACCTTCCCGACCGTCTCCACCAGTTCGTCGCCGTTCAGCGGGTTTGATATCGGATGATCCGTATCCCAGCCCTGGATATTGTCCCGCACAGGCGCTGCGTACAAATATCCCAGACGTTCGCCCAGAAACGGCTCCATTTCATCCGGATTTTTGCTGAACATCATGTCCATTGGATTGGGAATCATCTTATCCTCGACCGGATCAATGTACTGATCGGGATTGATCCGGTACAGCGATATGGCCGCCTGCTGGGTATGGGACAGGCTGAATTCCAGCATCATCCTCCCGCCCACGCTGGGATTGACGATGCGCTGGATCAGATTTTCATGGTTTTCATTATAGTATGAGATCGGCGTCCAGCTCCCGTCGGCGTTGAACGCGCGGAAATACTTGAAACGTCCTTCCTTGTCGATGTTCGGATTGTCTGATTCTCCGTCTCCCGCCGCAAACACGGTGACAGGAATCATTGTTAAGATCATGGCAATGGTCAGAAGAACAGAAAGCAATCGTCTTCCTCTTTTTTTCAGATCATTCATGAGAATCCTCCTTCCTCATCTGCACTAAGAAATTTGGTAAGACCGCCGGCATGTACACACATCACACCCTTTCCACTTTAAACAACTGCAAGCGTTCCCTCCCGATCCTCTTTGATAAAGTAAAGGTTTCCCCCCTCAGCCCTGATCTCCTCCTTTTCTATCCCTTTGTTATATATAACGTAATTCATCCATTCAAACGGGACACGATTTCAGAATTTTTTTATAATTGTTTTCAAAAAAGTATGATCCTTCAGCCCCAGACGCCGGGCGAACAGAAAACAGCCGCCGGTAAAAACTACCGGCGGCGGCTTAAAAATTGATTTACATTTAAAAGGTTACATTTGGGCTGTCATATGCAGCAGTGTCGATCACAGCGCCATTTTTATAGGCTTCTATGCTTGCGGACATGTAATATTCCCCCCGTCTGCTGGGAGTATAGGTTTCACCAAACACAAAATCCCCCATTCCATCTGCATACAAAGTCTGACTCCATTTTTTCACCGAATTATCATTAACGTCCCGAATATGTACGACTACCTTAACATAATCGATCGTTCCGTTCTTATACGGTGTGACGATTAGATACGCATGAAGCTTCCCCGATTCCAGATAATACTGCGGCGAAATACTCGCAATGGCAGTCCATCTGGGGCTGATTCCATCCCCTGATACACTCGCCGGACTATCGATCGGCCCCTCCATAGCCGAACACGTAAGTCCACTTGATAAAAGCATGATGAAACAAGTGAAGATTATAGCAATTTTTTTCATCCGTTTGCCCTCCTTTCGCTTCACTACTATATATAACGTAAAACACAGGTTGAAATGGGACAAAAACAAAAAATTATTTTTGCATCAGATGAATATTTTCTGCTATTTTTTCCGCTTCTGATAAACTTCCATCTGTTTTTATGTAAAACGTGCTGTTCTCATTCCTCCAGTATAACTGAAAACAACCTTCGAAAGCATACCAGGTTATGTCGTCTCCATCATGATCCAGTACGCCCGTCTCTGTAAACTCCATATCTACGAGCATTGGCATTTCTTTATCATTTACTTCTTTTTGATTGAAATATATCGTTTGTTTTCCATCAGAAAAAGCCAGTCTGTATTCATTTCCAACTTTTTTAGCAGAAATTAGTGCAGTTCCTTCCGGGAGCCATTCAGGATAATAATACCTCTTCCACTCATCAGGAAGCACTTGATCTGCATTCACATCATTAAAATTGATGACTGCGTAATCTTCACCCTCTTCTTCAACAAAAAATCTGTAAATTCTTTCTCTGATCGCTTGAACTTCTGGTATTGTAATAAAAGAAACAACAGTCACCGCTGCAAGCAGCAGAATACTGATTTTCACGATTTTTATAATACGCCTTTTTCTCCGTCTCCTTTTGGATTCAAACAGCAGACTTTCTTTCGTTTTTTTCAGTCGTGAATTCAAACGATCCGGCAGCACCATATGCCGGGCTTCTTCCAGTTCATCAGCAGCTTGTTTTTCCAGGTTTTCATCAATAACAGCGGCAATATACCGCAGATTGGCCTCTGCCTTCTCTTCTACAGCTTTTTTGTATCCTTCTTCGCGCTTGTCAACCATCTTATACCCCGGCGTTCCCTTTCTTTTCAATGACTTCCCTTAGATGCTTTTTGGCCCGATATAGACGTTTCCTGACTGTTTCTTTTTTTAACCCATAAATTTTTGCAATACCATCAACATCATATCCAATCTGATACGTCATCCATAGGATATCCTGATCTGCTTGATCTAAAACTTCTAACCAAACATCAACGTGCGCTCCAATTTTCACTTCGCCAATGGCCTCGACAATATCAAATTCTTCTGTAATATATCGTTCAAATTCATCAGGATCTACGTAGGTCACATTTGAATTCCGGTTTTGTTTACGCAAATAATCTATCGCTTTATTCCTTGAAACAGTCATTACAAATTTAATCATATCATTCTCGTCAATTTTCTGTAAAACATCCTGACAATTTAGCAGAGTCAAAAAAACATCATTCACGGTTTCTTCTATGAGACCCTCGTCATCCAGATATTTGCGAGTATTATTTACGACTAAGTTCCAGTAATTCTGCATCAGACCCTCGAACCAATCCTCAGAATTAAATATTTTCATTGAATCTTTACCCTTGCTGCTTCTTCATCAAGTTCTCAAAAACATCAATTAACTTATTTAGATCCTGTCGCTCTATCCTGCCTAAAATACGTTTGACACGTTCATCTAACTCTGGAGCAGCATTTTTATTTCCAGACTCAATTTTCAGAAAAAAATCAGAGAGTGTCATTCCAAATCCATTGCATAATTTATTTAGAGTTTCTATTGTAGGGCAATATTCATTGGGATGATATAAAATCGACTTTATTGTATTTGCCGATACATCTGATTTTGTCGCCAATTCATTGATAGAAAAACAATTTTCCACCATTAATTCTTTCAGCAAATATCCAATTTTTCCGCTGGTAAACATTTATATCCTCCCTATTTCCTATATTTTTACGTCTAATACTATTATATGTTATATCATTATACTTCGATATGATGAGCAATTTGTATTTTTAGTATGAGTATTAGAACTGAACAGGAACGCTCTCCTAAAACGGTCAAGTCAAATCCTCCCTGCTTTATCCTTTCATCGCCCGTTCTAAACTTTAAAACAAAAAAATTAAAAGCCTTGAAAGCAACAGCTTTCAAGGCTTTTAGGAAATTTTTGGTTGCGGGAGCAGGATTTGAACCTACGACCTTCGGGTTATGAGCCCGACGAGCTACCAGCTGCTCCATCCCGCGATATCAGATACATCGCAATGTATTTAGTTGATTGGTGCCGGAAACCGGGGTCGAACCGGTACGATCGGTAAGGATCGCAGGATTTTAAGTCCTGTGCGTCTGCCAATTCCGCCATTCCGGCCTGGTCGGCTCCGAAGCGGGACCGCCCTTGCTGAACAGGCCCCGTATCCGGTTCCTCTAGTTTGGCTCCAAGGGTGGGGCTCGAACCCACAGCCTATCGGTTAACAGCCGAGTGCTCCACCATTGAGCTACCTTGGAACATTTGAACACGATCTCTCACAACAAAACTAATTATACATCACATCACAACTGTATGTCAAGAACAATATTTCAGTTTTTCTCAATATTTCTTACATGCCCCTTGTGACCTCTCTATCATATGCAGTTTCCACACAATTATACATGAAAGTTAAATAAAATTGTGTCGCTGCTATGATCACACCAGATCGGCCGCAGACGTCCATGATACCATTCTTGCACGGTCTCTGCCGCGCACAAAATCGTACCATAAGCCTGTAAAGGTTATGCTACCACGACTGGCCGCAGGCCATCATGGCCTAATCTGCGCATGGCCTCCGCCGCGCAAAGCATCAGTATAATAGCCGCCCTGCGGTTATGCTACCACGACTGGCCGCAGGTCATCATGGCATCATCCGCGCATGCGTCCGCTGCGCACAGAATCTGGTATAATAACCGCTCTGCGGTTATTATACCAGAAACGCGGTCCGGATCAAGGCTCATCATGATCCAGACCGCCTCTTTCATAAAAAGGTTTCCTTCGGAGATCGAATTCGTTCTTCCCTTACCCCCTTGCCGGCACGAACTTGGCCCGGTTCATCAGCGGGTGCTGGAGCCGCAGCGCCCGATCCACCGGACATTCCATTACGCAGCTGCCGCAGTAATAGCATTCTCCGGGGTACAGAACCACAGGTGGCCGGCCCTTTTCCGGGTTGGGGATCATGATATCCACCTGACACACTTCCACGCAGCGGTTGCACCCCGCGCAGAGCGTCTCGTCAAACAGCAGCGGCTGCGCGCTGCAGGGCACCACGGCCGCGGTCAGTCTATTTTTCTCATTCATTTCCCCGGCCTCCTTCGTTTTGTACATAGTCACGATTGTGCTCCAGATATCCTTCCTCCACGTCGCCGTAATAACCGTGAGGAACGTCGCCACGGATCACGCGGCCTTCCTCCTGACGGATCGTAATAAAGTGATCGTCCCGCTCCGGATCTGTCTCCGGGTAATCGCTGCGCTGGAAGCAGAGCGGCTTCGAGCTGGATTTCCGCAGCAGACAGGCGTTCAGGATCATCTTGGAGACCTCCAGAATATCCAGCACTTCGTGAGTCCGCATGAGATCGTGAGGATTGCGGCAGCTGAGCTGAGGTACGATCTCCTCACTGTAGCTGTCCAGCAGGTTCAGCCCCTCCTGCAGCAGATCGTCGCACTTCACGCCGCCGCAGTAATTCTGCATGGCCTTGGAGATCGCCATGTTCAGTTCCTTCCATCCCATTCCTTCCTTATTATAGATCGGCGCGTACAGCCGGTCCCGCTCCCACTGAATCGCTTCGCGGTCCGGCTCAGTCAGCTGCACGGTATCCGCGTAATCGCAGGCCTTCCGCCCGGCGTAATAGCCGGTGGAAGCCGCGAAGCCGCAGCAGTCCGCAGCGAAGAGCTGATCGCCGGCGGCGTAAATGCCATCAATGTTAGTCTTCAGATCCCAGTCGTGGAAGATGCCTCCGGGCGCTCCGAAAAGCTGACGCTCCTGATCCAGAAAGCTGGCGGACTGCCAGCCGGAACCGTAGCTCTGCAGCACGTGTTTCTCCGGATCGAAGCCGCGTTCCGTATAATTCTGCAGGATGGGGATCTTCGTCTTCCCCTCCTCGCCCACCATCAGACCCCAGATCACCTTTCGCTCCATCTCGGGCATTTTGCTCAGATCCGCGTAAAAGGGCAGCTGATAGCCCCGCTTCATCAGCTCGTCAAACTCCATAGTCTCAGGACCGCGCCAGTCGTACTTCGCCTCGTCGATGACGCCTCCCTTCAGGAAGAATTTCTGTCCGGGCGCCGGCTGATATCGCTCCGATACGGTCTTCAGCACGTTTCCGTCCCGGTCCACATAAGGGATCTCCACGCCCCGGGCGTCCACCATGGTCGCCGCGTACCAGGTATTGTGATTGTTTCCCGCGCCGTAGGGCGGAAAGCTGCGGCCCGCCGCGGAAAACTCGCCGCGCACAGATTTTTCCATCATCGTAAACTCCAGCCCTGCCCGGTAGCCCATGGCGTGGCCGCTGCCGATGCTCTGGGGCGGCCGGAATTCACAGAGACCTACCAGGTCCGGGTTGAACAGCCAGACCCGGGCCGGCCGGGACATGGTCATAATGGTGGCTTTCGCCTTAAATACGCAGAGCTTTCCCGTGCGGACGTTCATGCCCGCCGCGCCCACGCCCCGCTTTTTGCCGTTCACCCATGCCGTCAGCAGGGCCGTGGCCTCCGTGCGCTCCACAAGACGAACCTTCAGCCGCTTCAGCTCCCTGTACAGCGCCGGCTTGAATGTGGATCCCCACACTCTCATGAAAAACTTGTTTTTATAATCGTAAGCAAACAGAAAACCTGTGTCGTCGTCCCGAAACTCAGCGCCCTTAAATTCTCCTTCCGTGTCCCTCACTTTGCCGCCGAAGGCTTCCATGTCCAATAGGCGGTCGTATCCCTCCCGGCATTCAATGTAATGCGCAATGCCATTGCTGTAATGGTCCTGCTCCTCTATGTACGCCTCGGCGATCTCCTTGGGCGTCACCTGGGAGCAGGGATTCGTACAGGCCACCTCCCAGTGATCGAAGCCGCTGCCCGCGGACCCGCTGCGGACGATGGCTCCCTTTTCGACCAGCGTAACGCTCTTCCCCCTCCGCGCCGCCGCGATGGCAGCGTAACAGCCTGCAATGCCGCCTCCCAGGACCAGCACCTCGGACTCCATCGTCTCCACCGCTCCAAACTCATCTTTGTAAGGCCAGTCGTACTGACTCATAATCGTCACCCTCTCTTTCCTCCTCTCCTGCACCCGCATAGCGCGTTTTCCATTCGATCCGATCCGATCCGATCTCGCTTATTTGTTCCGCATCGCGCTGGTTCCAAGCTCATTCAGCATATCATTCGATGCGTGATGCATCACTTTTCCTTCATCATCATACTACCATCCGTGCCATGTCTTGTCAACGTTACTATCAGAATCTTTGTGCAATACTGGCGATTCGAGATCGCCCTGTTATTCAAAAGGAATCTGAATACTATTTTGCAGATGCGTCATTCTGTTCCCTAAAGAGTGCAGCCGCTTTTTTCTTTTTTGATCTTTTAACGATACAAAAAGAAAAAATCAGCCGGCTTATCAGACGTTTTACTAGGATTTATTTCTAAATAGAGACGATTTTTTCTTTTTGCGCACTTTTTTATACACAAAAACGAAAAGCAGCGCCTTTAAATTTGATTTTTAGTAAAAATAATACATTATTTTTTCGTTTTCCCGCTTCTTTTTAATGCAAAAAGAAAAAATTACCCATATGGTTATGCCGCTCTTTCGTTTTTCCGCCTATAGTCCTTCCCTTTTTTCTTTTAGAACACGATTTCGGCGAAAAAAGAAAAAAATCGCTTCGGCCGGCAGGCAGATTCTTGGAAACAGGCTCGCATCATTGACATTCCCTCCCACAGACATTAGAATTTAAGAAAACCGGGAACGTCGTCGTACCACGTGCGACATACCCGGCGCGACATGCCTGAAAAGCCGGTCGTCAGCGATGGCGGCGCAGCAGATTTAATGGAGTAGATGAATTTGATAAATAAAAAAAACCTCAGCGAACAGATCTACGAAGCGATCAAATCGGATATCCTGACGCAGAAGATCGGTTTCGGCGAAAAACTGACTAACCGCGGGCTTCAGACAAAGTTTGGCGTCAGCTCCACGCCCGTGCGCGACGCCATCAACCGGCTGTACCTGGACGGCATACTGGAGGACATATCCAACGGCGGCGCCCGCGTTATCTCCTTCGATATCAAGATGGCTCTGGAGGTCAACGAGATCATCGCCCTGCTCAGCCGCGACGCCCTGGGACTGACAGTCTCAAGGCACAATCAGGACAAGGTCATCCGCCGCCTGGAACACGTCATCGGCAAACAAAAAGAATATCTGGAAACGCCCAGATACCTGACTTACGACAAGCAGTTTCACCGTACCTTCTTTGAATACTGCGGAAACTCCAGGCTGATAAGGGCTTACGACGAACACAGCGTACTCTGGGACATGCACATCCAGATCTACCATCAAAACTCAGAATCCACCCGCGCCCACGCCCTGGCCCAGCATCAGCAGATCCTGGATACCTACCGGAGCGGCGACTGCCTCGAAGCCCAGCATCTCCTTGCCTCCCATTTTCTGGACGCCGTAGGCTCTCTGGAACGGCAGCTGACGGAACAGGGGTCAACACAGAAATAAACTCATTTTATTCAGAAAGAATACACTGACCGCTGTCTTTCCTTTTCTTTTCATGCAGACTCCGGTCCATTTCCAGAGGGCAGGGTCTGCATGAGGGCAAAGAAATGTTCAGGGTCGCCGGTACTGAAATAGCGATACCAGGATTCCAGCGTGTCCGATCGAAAAACGCCTAAACATTCTATCATTTGCTTCGCCCACAGCAAGGCCCCCACAGAGCTGGCAGTGATCAGACTGCCGTCTGCCACAGAAGGCTTGTCTATATAAAAGCTTTGTCCTTTATAACTGGGAGAAAACATCTCAAGGAATCCCGGGCCATTGCTGGTATGCGGGCGCTCATCCAGCAGCCCGAAGTTGGCAAGCGCTGCGGTGGCCCCGCAGATCGCGCACACCGAAGCCCCCGAAGAGAGAAATTCGCCCGCTTTTTCGATGACTGCGCCATGCTTTGGGTCGTTCCATGTATCTGCGCCCGGCAGCAGCAGCATGCTGGTTTCACTCACAGCCATATCATCGATGATGCAGTCCGGCACGATCGTCAGCCCGCCCATGGTTCGAACTGGTTCCTTTGAAAGACTGACCGTTTTGAGCGTTACATGCGGCGCGTCTCTTTTGAAAAATCGGCCGGAATTCAGCTCCGCAGTCACATACCCCAGCTCCCAGTCGGCTAACGTGTCAAGAACGTAAACATACACATTATACATAAATTCCCTCCATTTTGATAAGCAGATTGATCGGTCTGTTTTATTTTGCTCTGTGAACATTATACGTTGTCATTGCTGACACCTGTATGGCAGCAATCGATAATGAAACATTTCGGAAGGCGGCGATCAGATGAAAGTTGACAGGCTTCTCAGCATTATCCTCATACTCCTGGATAAAAAGCGTATCGGCGCGCAGGAGCTGGCAGATATGTTTGAAGTTTCACCCCGTACCATCTACCGTGACATCGAGACGATCAGCATGGCGGGTATTCCTGTTCGCGGGACTTCGGGCGCGGGCGGCGGATTTGAAATCATGCAGAACTATAAGCTCGACAGAAAGGTTTTTTCCGCCGACGAGCTTTCCGCTCTCCTTGCCGGGCTTTCCTGTCTTTCCAACACGACACAGGGAGATGAGCTGGTACATGCTCTTGCGAAAGTCAAGAGTCTCATCCCCGCCGACAGAGCGAAAGACATCGAACTGAAAACAAATCAGGTATGCATAGATTTGAGTCCATGGATGGGCAACGAAAACATGCAGCCATATTTAGAAATGATCAAAACAGCGCTGCAGGAAAGCAGACTGCTTTCATTTGAATATACGGCCCATCACGGAATTAAGACCGCGCGGACAGCGGAGCCGTATCAGCTTGTCTTAAAAAACAGTCATTGGTATCTGTGCGGGTATTGCCATAAGAGAAATGATTTTCGCTTATTCAGACTATCCCGCATGTCAAACCTGCAGATGCAGAAGGAATCTTTTACACCGCGGGACTATTTAAAACCGGAGCTGGATTTTACCGATCTTTTGGCAGCAATACAGACAAAGATCAAACTTCGCATCCATGGATCCATCTTGGACAGAGTCCTTGATTTCTGCACATTCGAACACGTTTTGCCAGACGGGGACCAGCACTACATCGTCTGGTTTCCTTTCATAGAAAATGAGTACTGCTACGATATTCTTTTGAGTTTTGGGGATAAATGCCAGTGTTTAGAACCGGCACATGTCCGCGCAGAAATAAAGCGCAGAATACATGATCTGGCTGCCGTATACGAAAACCACGGCGAAGGGTGTGAACAGGGCGGCAGATCAGAGCCTTAGTGAAGCAAAATCTTATGATAACAAGAAAAAAAGACGGGGCGATCGGCGTCCCGTCTTCTTCTGTTCTGCATCATCGTCGCTTGTCTGCGCGGCTGACCATACCGGTTCGATAAACGGAGCCGGCCATCTAAAATGCCGATCAGCTTTTGTTTCCAAACCCCAGCCCAGTCTGCAGCAGATCTGGATCCGATCCGCTGTCGGCATCCGCCCTGCAGCCCCAGACCTATTCCCGCCCTACAGCCGCAGGCCCGTTCCCGCCCTACAGGCAGAACAGGTTCCGGCTGCTGCACTTCTCCACCTCCTGCTCCAGAGAAGCGGCGACGGCCTCGGGGCTCTTCTTCGCCAGACAGTTGGCGATCAGGTTGACCATGGCCAGAGTGGCCACGTGGGTATAGTCCACCGCAACTCCCTTGACGGGCGCCACCAGCACGTAATCGCAGGCGCAGGCCAGGGGGTTGGCGGAATTGTCCGTGACGGCCACCGTGGCGGCTCCCTGTTTTTTTGCAAAGGAAACGGCCTCCACCACCTCCCGCAGCACGCGCTGACTGCTGAAGGCGATGAATACATCGTTCTCCCCGATCTCACTGAATTCCATCTTCTTTGACAGGCCCACTCCCAGCAGCTCCACGCTGGGTTTCCCCAGCCGCCACAGGTAGTGTCCCAGCGCCCGCACGGCGATCTCGCTGGCGAACATGGCCGCCATGTAGACTGTGCCGCATTTGTCCACCACGTCCACCACGGACTCCAGCACGCTGGGATTCAGCAGCTTCTCCATATTGGACAAGTTGGCCATATCCTGAATGACGGAGGTCTGGATGACCTCTGTCATCTCTCCATCGGTGAGAAAACTCTGAAACATATCGTAGGGAGAAGTAGTCTTCTTATAGAGCTCCTCCAACTGATCCTTAAACTCTGTAAATCGCTCGTAGCCCAGCTTTCGCACCAGTCTGGTGATAAACGGCGCCGAGACGCCGCACTCCTCCGCCAGCTGTACGCCGCTGAGAAAAGCTGTCTTGTCGATTTCCTTGGTGATGTGCTGAACGACCAGCCTTTCTTTCTGAGATAAATTTGCGTTCTTGATCCTTGTTGTCAGCTCCATAAGCGATCCCGTCCTTCTTGTCAGTAGACAACTTCACTCCCTATATAACAGGCGATATCGCAAAACAGAAAAAGCTGCTGAATCTCCTTCAGCTTTTGTTCACTCCCAGGCGGCTGGCGACCGTAGGGGTATTCCAGTCCCAGCTGCGTCCATTTCGTCGTCCCCATCCGGTGAAACGGCAAAATATTGATCTCGAACAACCCGTTCATCTTCATGAACCGAATCACTTCTCTGATATGCTCCGCACCGTCATTATACCCCTCAATGACCGGAATACGCAAGATTAATCTTCCATTCCAGGGGGAAGTGCTCAGACGGGAGATATTCTGCAAGATCCGTTCGTTTCCCACTCCTGTCTCTCTTTTATGCAGGCCGCTGTCCATGTGCTTGATATCCACAAAGGCCAGATCGATGTAGGACATGACCTCCAGAAAGTCTGCGGTTTCCGCATAGCCCGCCGTCTCGATGGCCGTGTGGATGGCTTCCTTTCTGCAGCGTTTCAGCACGTCGAGCAGGAAATCCTTCTGAAACAGCGGATCGCCGCCGGAGAAGGTCACCCCGCCCGCGGACCAGAACTGGCGGTCCCGTCTCAGGACCTGCATCAGTTCCTCCGCTTGGTACCATCGGCCTGAGAGCCGCAGCGCCTCGTGATAACACGCCCTGGCGCACTCAAAGCTGCCGCATCCTTTGCACATGGACGCATCCCGCTTCGGCATTCCTTCGGAAACGGTGATCGCCCCTCTGGGGCAGGCCGTCGCGCACCGCTGACAGCCCGATTTCTCACAGAGACATTTCTGGGCGGAGAAGAGGAGCTGGCGGCGCAGCTCTCTCCCCTCCGGGTTGGCGCACCACCGGCAGCGGAGAGGGCAGCCGCTCAGGAACACCGTGGTGCGGCTTCCCGGCCCGTCGTGGACTGAGAAGCCCTGAATGTCAAAGATGAGCCCTCCTTTATCGGTCTTCATATCCCTCGCAGGTGACGGCGATCATCTCTGCAGAGATCCAGTGCTCACCGCCTGCAAGCCCTGAGCAGACGCCCGTTCCCTCTTCCGCGCCTTCCGCGTAGTGCCTGCAGAATCCGCACTTGGGCTTTCTCTCGTATCTGGGGCAGGCCGCCCCGTCGAAGGGGACGAAGCCCTCGTCCAGCAGGCACATGCCCTTGGTCACATCCACGTTTTCATAATTTCTGCAGTCGCAGTGTCTGTATTTTTCCATAATCTACACTTCCTCATACTCTGTCCGCGCGATAACTTCGTCCTGGATCGCCTTTCCGATCTCCACCCAGTACTGTGTAAATCCGGCCACCCGGACCATCAGATCGCGGTAGCTCTCCGGCCTGGCCTGGGCCGCCTTCAGCGTCCTGTTGTCCACCACGTTGAACTGAATGTGGAAGCCGCCCTTGCGCAGGTACGACTTGGCAAGCTCCGCCAGGTGCTTCGTTCCCGCGTCGCCGCGGATGGCGCTGGGATGGATCTTCATGTTCATCTGCGAATTCTGGGAAGCGCTGTGATCCCAGCACACCGCCGAGGTGAACAGCGCGTAGGGGCCGTTTTTGTCCGTCCCCGGATAGGCCGACATGGAGGCGTCGGCGAAGGTGGTCTCCGCCAATCTGCCGTCCGGAGTGGCCCCGCAGCCGGAACCCAGCAGTCCGTGACTCGACACAGAGATCTGACAGGCGTACATGGGCTTGGCGTACAGGGACTCGAAATTGGCGCAGGTTCCGCAGAGCCATGTCTCGTACTCGTGAAGGATCGAATCCGTATAGGGATCCGCATTCCCGTATTTGTTCGCGGTCAGGCAGTCTCCGTAAATATCGTCGTACCGGTCTCCGTCAGGCCGGCGCACCTGCTCGCTGATGGAGTTGCTCTTGATCTCCGACGACAGATAATAGCCAAAGTTGTTCAGGAGCGCATCCTTCATGTCCTCAAGGGTGTATTTCTTCTCCTCGTAGACCAGTTTTTTCAGCGCGGCCAGGGAGTTCACCATGGTGACGGTGCCCGTGGTCTCGATGTTGTAAGTAGCGTTGTAGCGGAAGCCCATGTTCCCGCCGTGGAGTCCTTTATCCAGACAATCGGGCTTCAGCACGGACTGCCAGATGGGCACGTTCTTCTTCCGCCAGATATCGTGCTGGATGTTGCAGCATCTCCGCTGTACCTCGATGATGTACTCGTAGTATTCTTTGAACTGCGCCCACAGTTCCTCATAGGTGTCCAGAGATTTGTTGTGCGGCGGCAGCAGCTGGATATGGTTTTTCACGTCTTTTCCATTGAAGAGCACCAGGGACAGCACCTTTGGGTTGGAGATGAAGTGCACGCCCACGGATGTGGAATTGCTGGCTCCCACGGGGATCTCGTAGGTCTTCCCGTTCAGGGTCAGCTCCTTCCAGCAGCCCGGAGCCGTCTCCAGACAGCCGCCGATGGAGAAGGCTCTGGCCTCTTCCACCGTCATGCCCTCCGATCCGTACTGGCGCAGCAGGAAGTCGGTGGCCACCCGATTGTTCATCCAGGCCGGATACCCGGCTCCGATCTTCACCACCTCCGCGCACTTGAGAACGAATTCCTCCGGCAGTCTCTCGTCCCAGAGCACGCTCAGGGTGGGCTGCGGCGACGGCAGGGCCATGCCCGCCTCCAGGATCAGGTACTCCAGACGGTTGCAGGCCGGCAGCCCCTCTCGCGTCAGGCCGCCCACGCACAGGTTGTTGAAGGTGTTGCCCATGAGCACGCTGTTGGAGCCGGAGCTGACGAACAGATCGATGGCGGTGAACTTCACGCGGTAGAGCTCCAAAAGCTCCAGCGCCTGCTCCTCTGTCAGCCTGCCCGCCTCCATGTCCTGCTCGAACCAGGGCCAGAGGACCTGACCCACGCGGCCCGGCGCCACGCCGGAGGCCACTTCCTCGTTGAGAAGAGCCAGATGGGTGAAATAGCTGAGCTGCATGGCCTCCCGGAAGGTCCGGGGCTGCTTGTGGGCGATCCAGCCGCAGATCTCCGCGATCTCCGCGTACTCCTCCTTCTGACGGCCCGGCTTCGCCAGGGACGCCCGGCGCTCCGCCTCCTTGGCGTAGTTCAGGATCCACTTCTGAATGCCCTCCGTGACGATGGCCGCGGCCTCGTAGAAATACAGTCGGTCCATGCCGGAAACGCCGTCCCCGTCCGCGTTGCCCGCCACCTGGGAGGCCCGCTGGCGGCACAGCTCGATCATGGCGTCAAATCCCATCTGCAGCGGATAATAATAGCTGACCACTTCTCTGCCCACCGGAACGGTGTAGGCCGAATCGCCCCGGGAGGTCAGGGTCCTGGTCAGGTTGTTTTTCACCTCGAAATCCGGCACCCATCTGCTGTGCTTTTCGCCGATCTCCTCGATGGTCTTTCCCGACCAATACTCCGTGATCTTGTTCAGCATGGGCACTTCAGAAGCCCGCAGGCCGAATTTTCCGGCCAGGGAGATGACGCCGGGCAGATCGGCGGTCACATTGCCGCCGCCCAGACCCAGTTCCGCCGCCTGGTCCACCGCCTGCCTTGAGCTGCTGTCGCTCTTGTATTTCTCAAAGAGCTCGCTGCTCTTGGATACGAAAAAGGACTGGATCAGCCAGGGCATGGGGAAGGTGCCGCGGAGGTAACCGGTCTTCGCTCCCACCAGCAGTTCGCCGGGATAGATGACCGGCGTGGTGTGGGCGAAGGCGCAGGCCAGGGCCTTTGCACGGCGTATGATCTGCAGCTCGCCGTCCTCCTCCTCAAATTTTCGCGTGTACCAGTAGGTCCACTCCATGGACGTGGAGGCCAGGGACTGATAGTACAGGTCCATCAGCTTCTTCGCCCTCGGGGCCGCTTCTCTGCGGTTCTCACAGTCCGCCCCCTCCGCCGCCGGGCAGTCCACACGGACCCCCTTTTCCTCCAGGATCTCATATATCTTTTTTTCTTCCTCTTTCATATTATACCTTCTTTCTGATTCCCTTCTAGACCGCTGTTTTATTCACGCTCTCCGTCTGCCGATACTCCGGCCTTTTTCGATAGCCGCCCTTTGCCAGAAGCAGCAGGCCTGTCACCAGCACCGCGGACAGAAGAGCCGTGTAGAGGATGAAGGCAGGCGCGTAGCTTCCGGTCTTATCGTAGATCACACCGGACAGCGGCGGCGCCAGGCTGGGACCTAAAAACAGGAAAATGGAGCCGAATCCATAGATGTTTGGAAAATCCTTTCCGCCAAATGTGAAAAGCGTGATCTGCGGCGACAGCACAAAGGGAGACGCCACCGCGATGCCAAAGAGCGCCGCGCCGGCCATGGTCAGGATGGTGGACCGCGCAATAAACAGCAGAATGATGCCCGCCACGGCCAGAGACGTCATCAGCGTAAAATTCCATCTGGTACCGATCTTATCGTTGAGCCACCCGAAGAACAGTTTCCCGAAGGCCATACCGAAGCTGGCCACGCTGACAAAGCCGGCGGCGGTGTTCTGCTCGTAGCCCACGTCTGTAAAATAAGCGGCCAGCTGGGTGAAGATCCCCATCGAGCCCGCGCTGAGACCGAATATGATAAAGCAGAGGGCCCACATATCCGCCGTCTTTACCGCCTCGCTGCGCATGATCCCTTCCTGAGCCTCGCCCTGAGGGCCGGCCTTTTCCCCGCTCTCCCCGCTCTTTGCCTCAAGGCCAAGCGGCGCCAGACCGATGTCCGCAGGCTTGTAGCGGTAGAGCAGAAACATGGGGACCGCGCAGAGAAAGATGAACAGTCCCATACATCGGTAGGCGGTCTGGTAGCCGAAGGCCTCGATGAGCCGGCTGGCTACGGGATTGAAGATCATGCTGCCGATGCCTGAGCCGGTGAGGGCGATGCCCATAGCCGTCCCCTTGCTTGCGTGAAACCAGTTGTTCATGAGGATGTTCACCGAAACCATGCCGCAGAAGGCGGAACCGGCTCCGATGAGAAAGCCCAGCACATAGAACAGCCGGATGTCCCCCGCGAAGGACAGACAGGTCCACATCAGCGCCATGAAGCTGCCCGCGCAGATCGTGACGATCCTGGGGCTCCACTTTTCAAAGACCTTTCCGATCAGGGGACTAAACACCATGGACGCCACCGAGACCATGGAAAGATAGATTGAAAATTGTCCCCGGGAGACGTGAAGCGCCTCGCAGACGGGTTTTAAAAACTGACTGGCCGAGTTGATCACGATCCCCGCGCCGCCGATGAGCATCAGCGTGCCGGACAGGCACAGAAGCCAGCCGTAAAAGATTTTATTTTTGCGCTCCATAACATTTCCTCTGCCGTATGACGAACTCAGGCCGGCGCCATGGCAAGCCACCGACGCCAGCCCTTTTACCGCGTGTGTTTCACACAGTGAGCCGTTTATTCAAATTACTGGATCTCAATAACGAATTGTCCTGCGCTAAGCGCTCTTCCTCATGCTCACGTCGCCGTGCACGACCATGGGGCATCTGTTTTTCTGGTCGATGGAGCTCACGATGACCATCACGATCACGGACACTCCGTAGGCCAGCATCAGGCCCATATCGGGATTCACCCATCCGTTGAAGGGTCCCGGGATACCGGCCAGGAAGCTTCCCGTTCCGATGATGGCTCCCACGATCATGGCGGCGAAGCAGCCCTTGACGGTGGCCCCTTTATACAGCACCGCCGCGAACAGCGGGACCAGCATACTGCCCATGTACGGGTAGTTGAAGAGGATGATGGCGTCCAGCACATTATCCATCTTGAAGGCGAAGAAGATGCCCAGCAGGCAGGCGCCTACGATGGTGAAACGGGCGATGTTCTTTGCCGCGGGCAGCTCCTCCAGCGTTTTTTCCGGATGGAGCAGCTTGTTGTAAAAGTCTCTGGAGAAGGACGCTCCCATGCAGATCAGCAGGCCGTTGCCGCTGGACATGGCCGCCGCCAGAACGGCGGTGACAACGATGCCGGCCAGAATCGGACTCATGGTCGAGGAGACCGTGAAGGCGAAGATCCCGCCCACATCCGCGTTGGGATAAAGGATATGCCCCGCGGCGCCGATGGCGGAGGCCATGGTGCCGATGAAGATGGTGATGATCCCGCCGCCGATGCAGCCCAGCTTGGCCGTGCGCACGTCCTTGGCGGACTGATACCGCAGGAAGGCGTCATAGGAAACGGAGATGGAGAGCAGCATAGGCGTTACCATGTAGATAAACTTGGAGAACAGTCCTTCCGGGATGAACGGTGTGCCAAAGATGGCGGAAACCGCCTCCACGCCGGTGTTCTTCAGCGCTGCGAAAGCCACGATGGCCGCGATGGGAATGCCCACCATGATGACCGCGATGTTCACCGTGTCGCCTACGACCACGGACCACATTCCGCCCATGGAAGCATAGATCAGGATGACCACGGCGCAGACCACGACGCCGATCCAGAAGGGGATGCCGAAGGCCGACAGAATACTACCGCAGGCCAGCAGCTGCGCCACGAAGATCCCCAGCATGCTGGGCACGTTGCTCGCCCACGCCCAGGCGCGGATGGGTCTGTGCTGCCCGAAGCGGACGTCGAAATAATCCATGGGCACGACTGCCTCTACATCGCGCATTTTACCCGCGATGAACAGTCCTGCCACGATGCATCCAAGGCCGCAGCCCAGGGCGTAGTACATGCCCGGCCACACGCTGTAGGTGCCTCCGGTGCTGGCTCCTCCGACGATGACTCCGGCGCCGATCTGGACCGCCGCGATGGTACAGGCGCACATGACAGGTCCCAGCTTTCTGCCGGCGACCAGGAAATCAGTAACCTTGCTGGCCCTCTTCTGAGCCCAGAAACCGATGCCGATTAACGTTGCCAGATAAATGACAGCTACAATAACGATGTATAATCTTTGATCCATTTTCTCATCTCCTTAGAATCAAAACGGGACGGTGGAAAAATTGATTTGGTATTCGTCGTTTGTAGTGATAACTGCCTGTGTGCCGGCACATGCGCCGGCGCACTATTTCAGATCCGGATCTTACGTACCTTCGTTTTCGTGCGTGTAATTATAAATAATTGCGGTGGGCGGGCCGCGGCGCGTCCGCCGCGCCCCCCCAATTATTCATCTGTTTCTGTTCCGCCGCGCTTCTGTCCGGGACGTTATCATGCCCCTGGCGCCGGCATCGTATTATGCCTTATACTTCGTGGCCCGCGTACAGGTCTTTGATCTTCGTCGCCAGACCCGGAATCTTGCTTGTGGGTACGGCGCTGAGTGCCAGACGGATAGCCTTGGCCAGCGGAATGACGAAGATATTCTGATCGGACAGCTTTCCTGCCAGCGCCCCGGTTTCCTTGGCGGGTACGGTGGCGAAGAAGCCTGCCGTGTAGGGCAGTGTGTGAAGTCCCACGGACTTCGCTTCGGAAAAGAACATCTGCGCCCTCTTCTCCAGCATGATCCGGTAGGCCGTTCTCTCCCGTTCCACGGTCTCCAGGAGACCTTTGTCGCCCATGACCTCCGCCAGAAGCCGCTGAGCCCCTCTGGAGCCGTTGGACCAGGTGGCCCGGTTCGAGAAGGTGTTCACCTGTTCGAATTCGTCGGCGACTGCCCTGGACGGGGTCAGGCACAGCAGAGCGCCGGACCGCAGGCCGTAGCAGAGGAAGGACTTCGACATGCTGAACGCGATGGCCACGAGAATGTTTTCAGGCAGCCCCTCGAAGTTCTTTAAAAATTCTCTTAACTTGTGGGGATCACCGGCGTAATCGATGTACGCCATATCCCACAGGATGATGATGCGTTTGCTGGTATCCCTGGCGCAGTCCCTGTAAAACTCCGTCACCTCGGCCCAGTCCTCGTTGGTCATGGAGTAGCCGGAGGGATTGTGGGCCGGTGTGTTGAAGATCGTCACCAGGCTGTCCTGGACCTTCAGCAGTTCCACGGCCTTCTTTTTCAGGTCTTCCAGACTGAACTTCCCGGATTCGTCAAACATTTCGTAGGTCTCCCATTTTCGGTTGACCTCGGTGGCCATCTCTCTGTACGGCCCCCAGTGCCAGACGGGGATCATGAAGGTGCCGCCCTGCTCCACATAGTTGAAGATGATGTGGTGGATGGCGCCGCTGCCGCCGGGAGTGGCTACGCCGGTGCAGTAAGTCCCTTCCGGCTGATGACCGCGGAACACGTATTCCTTTGCGGCCTTGATGAAGTCGCCCAGACCCTCGATGGGAGCGTAATCCATCAGCTCGTTTCCCGGCAGGCTCCGGTAGCAGGCCTCCACGGACGGCAGTGTGAGGAAATCGCCGTTCTCATCCTTGAGCACGCCCAGGGTAGCGTCGGTCACCTTGTCTTTTCCAAATTTAGCGATGGCAGAGCCCGCGCCGTGAGCGGAGCTGAAGCTGGGGTCCGGTTTCCCCTTTCCCACAGCGTGGGACGCGGTCATTGTGGTAATTGCCATTTGACTCTTCCTCCTCAGTCAGTGTATTTCACGATCAGAGCGTCCACTGCGCACACGCCCTGTCCCTCGGGATAAACAAATACGGGATTCAGGTCCATTTCCTTGATCTCGTCGCGGTGCTCGTAGGCGTAGTCGGAGATCTTCACGATCATGTCCGTCAGCGCCTCCACATCGCAGGGCGCGGAGCCCCGAAAGCCTGTGAGCATCTTGTAGGACTTGAGCTTTTTCAGCATGTCGCCCGCTTCTTTTTTATTCATGGGAGCCGGGTACAGCGCCGCGTCCTTGAATACTTCCACAAACACGCCGCCCATGCCCACCAGCACCATGGGTCCGAACTGCGGGTCGTTGGTGACGCCGATGATCATCTCCACTCCGAAGGGCGCCATTTCCTGGATCAGCACGCCGTCTACGGCTGCGCCGGGCATGCGCTCCGACACGTTTTTCAGGATCTCGCGGTAAGCCTCGACCGCTTCTTCTCCGTCGCCGATATTCAGCTTTACGCCGCCCGCGTCGGTCTTGTGGAGGATCTCCGCGGAATTGATCTTCAGGACCACCGGTTTCTTCATCTTCTCCAGAGCGTCCCTGACCTCAGCTTCGCTTCGGGCCACGGTCTGCGCTGGAACGGGGATACCGTAGTTCCGCATCTCGTCCTTGCTGTCCGATTCGGAAAGGGCTGCGGTTTTGTGTGCGTCATGGACCCGGGGCACGCTGGAGAGTAGCGTTCTTTCCCCGGCGTTGTATGCACCGAAGGCAGCGATCTGTTTCAGACAGTGGAAGGATGTGCCCATAGAGGACATCAGCGGTACGCCGGCGTCTTCCAGAATCCTTCTGGACTCCCGGCAGCGGTATCCCTCCAGCGATGGTATAGCAAAGACCGGCTTTGTGACTCCCTGCCGCTTTGCTTTGGCTATGGCGCCGCACAGCTCTGCCGTGGTGGCGTCCGAGTCTTTCTTAACGTTGGTCCCCACGGTGATGGCCGCCACCGCCGGGTCGGCCTGAAGGGCCTTCAGCAGTCCGATGGTCTTGTCGTCGTCGTGGAACAGGTTGGTGGTCGCGTCCAGCGGGTTCTTCGCCACCGCGAAGCCCGGTATGTATTTCTGCATCTCAGCCTTTGTTTCCTCGGAGATCTCCGCCAGATCCACGCCGATCTCCTCGGCCAGGTCCGCGCTGAGGGTGCTCTCTCCGCCGGAGAAGCTGATGACCGCGTACTCCTTCTTTGCAGGGAAGTTGCCTCTGAGAACGCTCATGGTCTGAGCCAGACACATGAATTCCTCCAGTGTCTCCGCCACCAGTACGCCGTACTTTTCAAAGATGCTCATGAAGGTCTTGTTGGAGCCGGCCATACTTCCCGTGTGGGAAGCGGCCGCCAGGGCTCCTCTGGCAGAGCGTCCGGCCTTGAGGATGATCACGGGCTTTTTCAGCTCGGCGGCCTTGTGCAGCGCTTCCACGAAGCGGGCGCTGTTTCTCACGCCTTCCAGATAGAGGGCTACCACAGAGACCTTGTCGTCCTCCACCACGAACTCCAGAAATTCTTCCAGAGTCACGATATTGCCGTTTCCGGAGGAAATAGCGTAGGATACGTTGAAGAAATCAGTGTTGAGGATCTCCGCGGAGACGAAGCCGCTCTGGGCCACGATGGCGATGCCGTGGGCGTCGTCCTCCAGATCCCAGTAGGTGTGGCCTCCCCAGAGGTTCACCTTGTCGATATTGTTCAGCATTCCCATGCAGTTGGGACCCAGCACGCTCATGTCGTATTTCGCGGCGATCTCCTTCACCTGCCGTTCCAGCTCTTTTCCCTCTTCCGTTCCCTCTTCCGAGAATCCGCTGGCGTAGATCACAGCCGCCTTGATTCCCTTTTGCCCCGCCTCTTCCATCAGGCCGGGCACGGTGGCGCAGGCGGTGCAAAGGACCGCGCAGTCCACAACCTCCGGCAGATCCGTGATGGAAGGATAGCATTTCTTTCCAAACAGTTCATCCCGCTTCGGATGGACGAAATAGGCCCGGTCGGCGATCCTGCTGTTGACGGCGCCCATGGCGGCCCCCCGTCCAAAGCCGGGCTTGTCGGTCACGCCGATGACGGCGATGCTCTTTGGTTTGATCAGTTTTTCCAGATTCATACTGTTCCCCCTTTACACGCCGTCGTAGCCTTCCATGAAAGCCGCCTCGTTCATGTCGGCGTACTTTCCTTTTCCCTTCTCGGTGAAAATCTTGCGCAGAGCTGCCTTCGCCTGCTCCGGTGGAAACAGCCCGCACTTCTTGATCATGGCGCCGATGGCCACGATGTTGGCGGCCTTCGGGTTGTTTACCTTCTGGGCCAGCGTCAGGCACGGGATGCGGATCACGTCATATTTTTCGTCGATCTTAACATCGTCGTCCACGTGGTCGCTGTTGATCACGATCAGCCCGCCGTCCTTCATCAGAGAAGCGTACTCCAGGGACGGCTGGTTCATGGCCACCAGAATGTCGATCTCCTCCATGTCGGGGCCTCCGATCATGCCGTCCATGTATTTTACGACGCTGTAAGCTTTTCCGCCGCGCATGGTGGGGCCGTAAGCGGGCATCCAAGTCACATTTTTTCCTTCTTCAAGGGCCATTTCCGATACGATAAGCCCTGAGGTCAGCACTCCCTGACCGCCAAATCCGGCAAATACGATTTCCATACTTACTCCCCCTTTCTTTCCTTCAGCGCACCCAGGTTGTAATACGGCACCACTTCTTTTTCGATCCAGTCCACCGACTGCTTCACGCTCATTCCCCAGTTGGTGGGACATGGACACAGGACCTCTACCAGGGAATAGCCCTCTCCGGAGAGCTGGGCCTCGATGGCGTCTCTCACATAGCCCTTCAGGCGGTTGATCTCCTTGGCGCTGTGCACGGAACCCCGGGCAACATAGGCCACGTTCGGGAACTCCGCCACGATCTCGGGCACCTTGATGGGCAGGCCCGTCTCGTCTGTATTGCGCCCGTGGACGCTGCTGGTGGTCACCTGACCGGGCATGGTGGTCCAGGACATCTGGCCGCCGGTCATGGCAAAGTTGTTGTTGTTCACCACAAATACGGTAATGGGTTCGTTGCGGTAAGCCGCGTTCAGCGTCTCCGCCAGGCCGATGACGTACGCGTCGCCGTCGCCCTGATAGGCGATGGAGAGCAGATCTTTTCTCGCCACCTTGACTCCTGTGGCTGTGGAAGCGCCTCTTCCGTGGGCGCACTGGATCTTGTCTCCGTTCCAGCTGGAGTTCATGTTGCAGGAACATCCTACACCCAGCGTCAGTATGGTCTTATTTTCAAACCCCTTTTCCTGGATCACTTCCGCGATAAGCCGATTTAAAATACCGTGACCGCATCCCGGACAGAAGGAGTTCGCAATGCTTACCATCGTTGGCGTCGTCTTTGTAACTGCCATTTAGAACACCTCCTTTTCCTGGCCGGCTATGACCCTCTCACAAAATTCCGTGATCTCCTTCGTCTTGGGGATCTTCTGTCCGCTGAACAGCCCGTAGACAGGGATATTGGTCTCAAATTCTTTTTTAGCGGCCAGCGCCACGTCCTCGATCAGCTGACCGGCGTCCGTGGATTCCACGGAGATGAACGCCTTCACATTGCCTTTCGCTTCCTTAAACGCGTTGTAGGGGAAGGGCCACACGGTGATGGGCCGGATCAGGCCGGCCTTCTGTCCCTTGGCTCTCAGCTGATCCACGGCGTTTCTCGCCGTTCTGGAGGGAAGCCCGAAGGCTACGAATATGTATTCCGCGTCCTCGACCTGATAGCTCTCCCAACGCTGCTCCTCAGCCGCGATCCGTTCATACTTTTCTTTTACCATTCTCGGTTTATCCGGATTGGCGATCCTGCCGTGGGGTCTGTTCGTTCCGTCGAAGGTCCAGCCCAGATCCTCGGTGCGCTCCTTGAATTCGGGGAATTCAACGGGCTCCATCATCTGGCCCAGGGCCGCCTCGGAGAGGATCTCCACAGGATTTCTGTATTTCTCCGCCAGGTCGAAGACCTCGTACATGAGGTCTACCGTTTCCTGAATGCTGTTGGGCGCCAGGACGATGACTCTGTAGTCGCCGTTTCCGCCGCCTCTGGTATCTCTCAGATAGTCTGTCTGCGCCGAATCCAGCGTTCCCAGACCGGGCCCCCATCTCTGCACGTTCACCAGAACGGAAGGATAGTTGTTGGCGCAGAGGTAGGCGATGCCTTCCTGCTTCAGCGAAAATCCGGGGCCGGAGGAACTGGTCATGGACCGCATTCCACAAGCGTAGGCTCCATAGATCATATAAACAGCGGCCATCTCATTTTCAGCCTGCAGAAACTTTCTCCCAAGCTCCGGCATTCTGGCTGACAAATATTCGCTCACCTCCGTCTGAGGTGTAATGGGATACCCCGCGTAAAACTGGCAGCCGGCTCTGAGGGCCGCCTCGGCAATCGCGTGATTGCCCTTCCACATTTTTTTCATAACTCTCACTCCTCCGACTTTTCGCTACTCGCTGATTTCAAATACGTTGTCCGGACAGACGGTGTAGCAGAGACCGCATTTCGTGCATTTTCCGTCGTCGTGCTCCACATAATCGTACCCGTCTGCGTTCAAGTTTCCGCTGAGCTTCAGCGCCTTCACCGGGCAGGTAAAAATGCAGAACCCACAGCTCTTGCACCTCTCCGTGTTCAAACAAAGCGTCGCCATAACCTTTCGTTCCTCCCTCCTGGAATAGACCTGTATGACATGAATCCTTCCGTGTGTGAAATTTTTGTTTCACATCACATTTTATTTTGAAATATTAATTTCACAATCACATTCTACCATTAAATATATTTTTGTCAACAGGGATTA
>Ga0129308_1001323_pt1 | contig 26614 bp, 22 predicted proteins | sample L827metagenome_FD_94440 | JGI IMG/M metagenome (GOLD analysis project Ga0129308, IMG submission 94440) | Ring-tailed lemur group fecal microbial communities from Wisconsin, USA - L827 metagenome | ecosystem: Host-associated > Mammals > Digestive system > Large intestine > Fecal | place: USA...
CTTTGCATTGATGCGGTTGGCGAACCTTCATCAATTCTAGCATCGGAGGTCTTCTGCTTTAAGCATTTTATTCTCACCAGCATAGCTGGTGGTTTTTTACGCTGAAGCGCCAATAAAAAAGAGAAAAAACACAGCGTTTTTTCTCTTTTTCTTTTTCTTACAAAATATCTTGACACTCACGCTGCGTAATAGCGTATGATCGTCTTGTCAAGGGGGGCATATTTTATGAAAACCGTAAAGGAAGTCAGTGATTTGACCGGCATCAGCGTGCGCACGCTACATTATTACGACCAAATTGGTCTACTGCATCCGGCACAGGTCACCAACAGTGGCTATCGGTTGTATGGAGCCGATCAGATGCGGCAGCTCCAACTAATTCTTTTTCTCAAAGAACTCCGGATTCCGTTAAAAGAAATTATACAAATTTTGAATAGTCCCACCTTTGATCCCAATATAGTCCTGCAGCAACATCGTCAGCTTCTGATTTTACAACGGAAGCAACTGAATGCACTGATTCGCTATGTAGATCAAATGATAAAAGGAGAATGCAACATGCCGTTTACCGCTTTTGACCAAACAGATATCAACAAAACTCGAAAAAAATATGCCGATGAGGTACGAACACGATGGGGAAATACCTCAGCTTATGCCCAAAGCGAGGAAAAAACAAAAAAATACACGGACAGCGATTGGGAAAATATCAAATCAGAAATGGAGGTCATTTTTTCTCATTTCGCAGCATTGGCTCGAAAAAAAGAACGCCCGGACTGCGATGAAGCACAAAAACTCGTTGCTGCCTGGCAAAGGCATATTACGGAGCACTACTATGATTGTTCCACGGAAATGCTCGCCGGACTGGGGCAAATGTATCAGCAGGACCCTCGCTTTTCTGAAAATCTGGAACAATATGGAAAAGATTGCTCCAAATTTGCAAGTCAGGCAATCCATGTTTACTGCCAAAAAAAGTAAAGCCTTCTTAAAATCTTATTATCCACATATAAAAAACTCCAGCATATGCTGGAGTTTTTTATTGCATTAAAATTAGCCGTTGATTTTGGTAACAACGCCGGAACCTACAGTTCTGCCGCCCTCACGGATAGCGAAACGCAAGCCCTCTTCAATTGCGATAGGAGTGATCAGTTCAACATCCATCTCAACGTTATCACCAGGCATACACATCTCAACACCCTCGGGCAGAGTGATAACACCGGTAACGTCGGTTGTTCTGAAATAGAACTGCGGTCTGTAGTTGTTGAAGAACGGAGTATGACGGCCGCCCTCATCTTTTTTCAGGATATAAACCTGTGCATGGAATTTCGTGTGGGGATTGATAGAACCGGGTTTGCACAAAACCTGACCACGCTCGATCTCGGTTCTCTGAACACCACGCAGCAGAGCGCCGATGTTGTCGCCAGCTTCCGCGTAGTCCAGAATCTTTCTGAACATCTCGATACCGGTAACAACGGTTTTCTTTCTCTCCTCGGTCAAACCGATGATCTCAATTTCCTCACCGGTCTTCAACTGACCTCTCTCCACACGGCCGGTAGCAACGGTACCACGACCAGTGATGGTGAAGACGTCCTCAACAGGCATCAGGAAAGGCAGATCCGCTTTCCGCTCAGGAGTAGGAATGTACTCGTCAACAGCATCCATCAGCTTCAGGATCGGCTCGTAAGCAGGATTGCTCAGATCGTCAGGAGCTTCCAGTGCAGCCAGAGCAGAACCAACAATGATAGGAGTATCGTCGCCCGGGAACTCATAAGAATTCAGCAAGTCACGAATTTCCATCTCAACCAGTTCGAGCAACTCGGGGTCGTCAACCTGATCAGCTTTATTCATGAATACGACAATGTAGGGAACGCCTACCTGACGGGACAGCAGGATGTGCTCACGGGTCTGAGGCATGGGGCCGTCAGCCGCAGAAACAACCAGAATAGCACCATCCATCTGCGCAGCACCGGTAATCATGTTTTTAACATAGTCAGCATGTCCGGGGCAGTCAACGTGAGCGTAATGACGATGATCCGTCTCGTACTCAACGTGAGCGGTGTTGATGGTGATACCACGCTCTCTCTCTTCAGGTGCTTTATCGATCATATCATAAGCTTCGTACTGAGCCTGACCTTTCATAGCCAGAGTCTTGGTAATAGCAGCAGTCAGAGTGGTTTTACCATGGTCAACGTGGCCAATGGTACCAATGTTAACATGGGGTTTGGTTCTTTCAAATTTCGCCTTTGCCATTTGTGAATTTCCTCCCTTATATTAGAAGATGGTTTTCGTACATGCCCATGGGGTTATTTTACCAATAAAGGCCGAAAAATTCAAGACTTTTCCGGCAATTATGCGGGAAAATTAATCTTTTTTGCTTCTAGCATTCATAATGCCTTCTGCAATCGACTTCGGAACCTCAATATAGTGGCTGGGTTCCATTACATACTGACCACGTCCCTGGGTCTTGGAACGCAAATCGGTGGAATAGCCGAACATCTCAGACAGCGGAACAAACGCATTGATCTGCTGTGCGCCCGGGCGGGTTTCCATACCCTGGATCTGACCGCGGCGGGAGTTCAGGTCGCCGATTACATCGCCCATGTACTCCTCAGGAGTCGTGACGGCAACTTTCATGATGGGTTCCAGAATGACCGGATCGGCTTTTCTCATCGCTTCTTTGAAAGCCATGGAGCCGGCGATCTTAAATGCCATTTCAGAGGAGTCGACCTCATGATAAGAACCGTCGAACAGCGTTACAATACAGTCAACAACGGGGTATCCCGCCAGAACGCCAGCCTGCATTGCACCCTGGATACCAGCGTCAACAGCAGGGATATACTCTTTCGGGATCGCGCCGCCGACGATCTGGTTGCGGAACTCATAACCCTTACCGGATTCGTTGGGTTCCACTTTGATCTTAACGTGACCGTACTGACCTTTACCGCCGGACTGACGGGCGTATTTGTTGTCGACCTCAACAGATTTGCGGATCGTTTCCTTATACGCAACTTGCGGGCTGCCGATATTCGCCTCAACTTTAAACTCACGCAGCAGACGGTCTACAATGATTTCCAAGTGCAGCTCGCCCATACCTGCGATGATGGTCTGGCCGGTTTCCTGATCGGTATAAGTCTTGAAAGTGGGGTCTTCTTCCGCCAGCTTCGCAAGACCAATGCCCATTTTCTCCTGGCCGGCTTTGGTTTTCGGCTCAATGGCAACACGGATAACCGGTTCCGGGAATTCCATGGATTCCAGAATGATCGGCGCTTTCGGGTCGCACAAGGTATCGCCGGTGGTGGTATTCTTCAGGCCTACCGCTGCCGCAATATCGCCTGCATAACAAACCTCCAGATCCTTTCTGTGATTTGCATGCATCTGCAGGATACGTCCCATTCTTTCCTGGCTGTCTTTCACCGAGTTGTAAACGGTGGAGCCAGCAGTTACCGTACCGGAATATACGCGGAAGAAGCACAGCTTGCCCACGTAAGGGTCGGTAGCGATTTTAAAAGCCAGCGCTGCAAACGGCTCGTCGTCAGAAGAAGGTCTCTCTTCTTCCTCCTCCGTCTCGGGGTTAACGCCCTTGATATGCTCGATATCAGTCGGAGCGGGCATATAATCTACAATTGCATCCAGCAGTTTCTGAACACCTTTGTTCTTATAAGCTGTACCGCACACAACCGGTACCATAGTATTATTGATGGTGGATTTGCGGATGGCTGCTTTCATCTCTTCCAGGGTGAATTCTTCACCCTCGAGATATTTTTCCATCAACTCATCATCAGTCTCTGCGATATGCTCGATCATAGCGGCACGATACTCTTCCGCTTTCTCCTTCATATCCTCAGGGATTTCTTCCACCGTGTAGTTGACCAGTGCTTTGCTGTCATTATAAATGTAAGCTTTCATCTCCAGGAGGTCGATAATGCCCTTGAAGAATGTTTCCGACCCGATAGGCAGCTGAATCGGAACCGCGTTACATTTCAACCGATCGTGCATCATCTGCAGAACGTTGTAAAAGTCCGCGCCCATAATGTCCATTTTGTTGACAAAGGCCATTCTCGGCACGTGATATTTGTCAGCCTGACGCCATACAGTTTCAGACTGAGGCTCTACGCCGCCTTTTGCGCAGAACACGGTAACCGAACCGTCCAAAACACGCAAAGAACGCTCTACCTCAACAGTAAAGTCCACGTGTCCGGGGGTATCGATGATATTGATTCTATGGCCGTTCCAGTAAGCGGTAGTCGCAGCAGAGGTAATGGTAATACCTCTCTCCTGCTCCTGCGCCATCCAGTCCATTGTTGCCGAACCGTCATGTGTTTCACCGATTTTATGGTTTACGCCGGTGTAATACAAAATACGTTCGGTTGTGGTAGTTTTACCAGCATCAATGTGGGCCATTATGCCGATATTACGAGTTTGCTCAAGCGAAACGTCTCTTGGCATAGTGTCCTCCTTCAAGATAATCACTCAAATGGGTTCGTGCAGACTTTTGAAAAAAGTTCGCACAATACCAGTTTTCCTTTGTTTTCAGCGGGCTAAAAACCCGCACATTACCCATATTGGATAACAAACTACCATCTGTAATGTGCAAAAGCCTTGTTTGCTTCTGCCATTTTGTGGGTATCCTCGCGTTTTTTGAACGCGCCGCCCTGCTCGTTGATAGCGTCCATAATCTCGCCGGCCAGTCTTTCTTTCATCGTTCTTTCCGAACGGTTTCTGGCGTATAGAGTTACCCAACGCAGGCCCAAGGTCTCGCGTCTCTCGGGGCGAACCTCCATCGGAACCTGATAGGTAGCACCGCCGACACGACGGGCCTTTACCTCCAAAACAGGCATAATATTCTCCATAGCGGCCTCGAAAGCCTCCAGGGGATCCTTGCCGGTTTTCTCCTTAACGATTTCAAACGCATCATATACAATTTTCTGGGCAACGCCTTTTTTACCATCGTACATTACGCTGTTAATCAGACGGGTAACCAGTTTGGAATTGTAAAGCGGATCGGGCAAAACATCACGTTTTGCAATATTACCTCTTCTTGGCACTTTGCTTCCCTCCTTCATATAGTATGAATTCATCGGTACTCGAAAGTGACGAAACTCCCGTTGTGCCAATACGACGGCAACATAATCTATATGTTAACCGCTGCATCAGCAGCAAAAAAATCAGCTTAACCGGAAATTTCTTACTTCGAAGCACCAGCCTTCGGACGTTTGGCGCCGTATTTGGAACGGGCTTGCATTCTCTTTGCAACACCCTGAGCATCCAAAGTACCACGAATAATGTGATAACGAACACCAGGAAGGTCCTTAACACGTCCACCACGAATCAGTACAACGCTATGCTCCTGCAGGTTGTGGCCGATACCGGGGATGTAGGCGGTAGCCTCGATTCCGTTGGTCAGCTTGACTCTGGCGATCTTTCTCAATGCAGAGTTTGGTTTTTTCGGGGTCGCGGTTCTGATTGCAGTACACACGCCACGCTTTTGGGGAGAATTTTGGTCAATGGCTACACGCTTTTTGGAGTTCCATCCTTTCAGCAGTGCAGGCGCGGTCGACTTTTTCTCAACCACCTCTCTGCCTTTGCGAACGAGCTGGTTAAAAGTAGGCATATTGCACCTCCTTACATAAATTTTTATTGTAAAGAGAGAAAACTCTCTTTTACACAAAATATCAATCTCTGTTATGAATAGGCATACCTCACCTATTACACACAGCTTAATTATTTTAGCATTGCAGGTCAAACCTTGTCAATAGCGGATTCATCAAACCTGTCCGTTTTCTAGGAAAAATTATTGTATAATTCTCACGTTTTATGCGGAAAAGAAAAAATATATCTGGAAAACGAACAAAATACAGGGGGATGACATCCCCCTGTATTTTATAACAACCTTATCCTATTCAACATCAATTTTAATGTCGTTGAAATAGGGATTTGCGTTTACATTTTGATACTCTACGTCAGAATAGCAGCTCATACCGGTACCAGCCGGAACTAGTTTACCGATAATAACATTTTCCTTCAGGCCCAGCAGAGGATCCACCTTACCCTTGATCGCAGCTTCTGTCAAAACACGAGTCGTTTCCTGGAAAGACGCCGCGGACAGGAAACTGTCGGTCGCCAGAGAGGCCTTGGTAATACCCAAAAGCAACGTAGAAGCAGTTGCCTCCTGCAGGCCCTCTTCTCCGGCGGCGATCCGCGCACGGATCTCGCGATTCTTTTCGGTCAGTTCAGATTTATCGATCAACGAGCCGGTAATCAGATCGGTGCTGCCCGCATCTTCGACGCGGCATTTTCGCATCATTTGGCGGACGATGACCTCAATGTGCTTATCATTGATGTCAACACCCTGCATCCGGTAAACACGCTGCACTTCTTGGATCAGGTAGTCCTGAACCGCCAGCGGTCCTTTAATCGCCAGCACATCATGCGGGTTCACCGCACCTTCGGTTAACATATCGCCTGCCTCCACATGATCCCCTTCGGAAACTTTCAGACGAGAACCATAAGGAATGAGGTAGCTTTCTTCTTCCAAAGTATCTTTGTTGAACACCACAATGTGACGGTTTTTCTTGATTTCTTCCATCCGGACATCACCGGAAGTTTTGCTAATAATCGCCTGATGCTTCGGCTTTCTGGCCTCAAATAGCTCCTCAACACGGGGAAGGCCCTGCGTGATATCATCAGCCGACGCAATACCGCCCGTATGGAACGTACGCATGGTCAGCTGTGTACCAGGCTCACCGATGGACTGTGCCGCAATGATACCAACCGCTTCGCCCACTGCAACGGGTTTGCCGTTAGCCAGATTGTCGCCATAGCATTTGGCGCAAACGCCATATTTGGATTCACAGTTGAGAATGGAACGTATCTTCAGCTTCGTGATACCAGCGTTCACAATCTTTTTGGCGTCGCTTTCGTTCATCATTTTGTCTTTGGACACCAACAGCTCGCCGGTTTCCGGATGCAATACATCCTCAACAGGATAACGGCCCATCAAGCGCTCGGTAAACGGTTCGATCATCTCGTTGCCATCGCGAATGTCACAAACCTCAATGCCCTCGTGAGTACCGCAATCGTGCTGACGGATAATCACTTCCTGAGAAACGTCCACCAGACGTCTGGTCAGATAACCGGAGTCGGCAGTACGCAGCGCGGTATCGGCCAAACCTTTTCTCGCGCCTCGAGAAGAAATAAAGTATTCCAAAATGTTCAAGCCTTCACGGTAGTTCGCGCGAATCGGGATCTCAATCGCTTTACCGGAGGTGTTGGCGATCAGTCCGCGCATACCGGCCAGCTGACGGATCTGGTTCATACTACCACGAGCACCCGAGTCGGCCATCATGAAGATCGGGTTGTACTTATCCAGGTTATTTTTCAGGGCGTCCGCTACTTTATCAGTGGTTTCGTTCCAGGTTTTGATGACCATCTGATAACGCTCATCATTGGAAATCAAACCTCTGCGGTACTGCTTGGTAATCTTTTCGATCTTCTGATCGGCTTCTTCCATCAGTTCCTTTTTCTGCGGCGGAATGACTGCGTCACAAACTGCAACAGTGATAGCGCTGCGAGTAGAATATTTAAAGCCCTGTGCCTTAATTCTGTCCAACACTTCCGCTGTGGTAGCGGTGCCATGCATCCGGATACATTTTTCAATAATCTGGCCCAACTGCTTTTTGCCGACCAAAAACTCGACTTCCAGCTTGAACATATTCTCCGGCTTGCTGCGGTCAACATAACCCAAATCCTGCGGAATCGGATCATTGAAAATGATTCGACCCATGGTCGTTTCAATCAGTTGCGAGTAAGTTTCGCCGTCGATTACTTTCGTTTTGCGAACTTTAATTTTCGCGTGCAGACCAATGACGCCTTCGTTATAGGCCATCATCGCCTCTTCCACGCTGGTAAAAGCTTTTCCCTCGCCGGGTTCTCCATCTTTTTCCAATGTCAGATAATAAGAACCAAGCACCATATCCTGCGTTGGAACCGCTACAGGGCGACCGTCGGAAGGTTTCAACAGGTTGTTGGCGGCCAACATCAGAAAGCGGGCTTCCGCCTGTGCTTCTGCAGACAGCGGCACGTGAACCGCCATCTGATCGCCGTCGAAGTCGGCGTTGTAAGCAGTACATACCAACGGATGCAGCTTAAGAGCACGGCCTTCTACCAAAACTGGCTCAAACGCTTGAATGCCCAATCTATGCAACGTAGGCGCACGGTTCAACAAAACCGGATGGTCTTTGATTACAATATCCAACGCATCCCAAACCTCGGTGCGGGCACGTTCCACCATTTTTCTGGCGTTTTTGATATTCGTCGCCGCCCCGGTATCTACCAGGCGCTTCATAACGAAAGGCTTGAATAGTTCCAGCGCCATCTCTTTGGGCAGACCGCACTGATACATTTTCAGTTCCGGACCCACGACGATAACCGAACGGCCGGAGTAGTCAACACGTTTACCCAAAAGGTTCTGGCGGAATCGGCCCTGCTTACCTTTCAGCATATCGGACAGAGATTTCAACGGCCGGTTGTTCGGTCCGGTAACCGGACGGCCGCGGCGGCCGTTATCAATCAGCGCGTCTACCGCTTCCTGCAGCATACGTTTTTCGTTGCGAACAATGATATCCGGCGCACCCAGTTCCAGCAAGCGTTTTAAACGGTTATTGCGGTTGATCACCCGGCGATACAGATCGTTTAAATCACTGGTGGCAAAGCGGCCACCATCCAGCTGCACCATGGGGCGGATATCCGGAGGAATAACCGGAACCACATCCAGAATCATCCACGTAGGATTATTGCCAGATTTTTTGAACGCTTCTACTACTTCCAGCCGCTTGAGCAGCCGGATACGTTTTTGACCGGAAGCATTTTCCAATTCTTCCATCAATTCATTATAAAGCTTCTCCAGGTCGATTTGGGCCAGCAGCTCTTTGATTGCTTCTGCACCCATCCCGGCTCTGAAATCGTCTTCATATTTTTCCCGCATTTCGCGGTATTCTTTTTCGTTCAAAAGCTGTTTCGGCTCCAAAGGCGTCTGACCTGGATCGATCACAACATAAGATGCAAAATACAATACTTTCTCCAACAGCCGGGGGGACATATCCAGAATCAGGCCCATCCGGGAGGGGATTCCTTTAAAATACCAAATATGAGAAACCGGTGCAGCAAGTTCGATATGGCCCATCCGTTCCCGGCGGACTTTGGCGCGAGTCACTTCTACGCCGCAGCGCTCACAAACTTTGCCTTTGTAGCGCAGACGCTTGTATTTGCCGCAGTAGCATTCCCAGTCCTTTGTCGGTCCAAAAATACGCTCGCAAAACAGGCCGTCCCGCTCCGGTTTTAAGGTACGATAATTGATTGTTTCCGGTTTTTCCACCACACCGTGCGACCACTGGCGGATCTGATCGGGGGAAGCCAAACCAATTTTGATCGATTCAAAAACATTAAATTCCAAGTGTGATCCTTCTTCCTGTATAAACTCGTGAGTGGCAATCCAAAACAGGTTTTGCCGGGCAGTATCTCATATTTCAAAAGATCGCCCGGCCAAATCACCGGTTAAAAATTTTCATCTTCGAACAAATCGTCGGCATCATCCAATCCCAGCAAATCGTTAGCATCCAGTAAACTGTCCGCTTCATCGGTCTCTGGTTCATCAATGGTATAAGAGTCCGCCAATTCATCCTCATTCTTCACGTGTTCCATATCCATCAGATCGTCATCCATATGGCCCAGACCTACGTCTTCATCATCATCAAAGGTCTGTTTCAGATCGATCTCCTGATCATCTTTATCCAATACTTTGACATCCAGCGCCAAGCTCTGCAATTCTTTGATCAATACCTTGAAGGACTCCGGCACGCCCGGTTTCGGAATGTTGTTGCCTTTCACAATCGCCTCAAAGGTTTTAACCCGTCCTACAGTATCATCAGATTTGACAGTCAGAATTTCCTGCAGAGTATAAGCGGCACCATAAGCCTCCAGCGCCCAAACTTCCATCTCTCCGAAACGCTGACCGCCAAACTGGGCTTTACCTCCCAAAGGCTGCTGTGTTACCAACGAGTACGGGCCAGTAGAACGGGCATGGATCTTATCATCAACCAAGTGATGCAGCTTCAAATAATACATATAGCCGACTGTTACCGGGTTGTCGAACTTCTCGCCGGTACGTCCATCGTACAGGATGGTTTTACCGTCTTCCCGCAGGCCTGCTTCTTTTAAACACTCGCGGATATCTTCCTCATGCGCACCGTCGAATACCGGCGTCATAATCTTCCAGCCCAAAGCAGCAGCGGCACGGCCCAAATGCACTTCCAGCACCTGACCGATGTTCATACGGGAAGGTACGCCCAACGGGTTCAATACAATGTCCAAAGGCGTGCCGTCCGGCAGGAAAGGCATATCCTCCTGCGGGAGAATACGGGAAACAACACCCTTGTTACCGTGACGTCCAGCCATTTTGTCGCCCACCGAGATTTTTCTCTTCTGCGCAATGTAGCAGCGGACAACCATGTTGACCCCGGGGTTCAGCTCGTCGCAATTCTCGCGGGTAAATACTTTTACATCCACGATAATGCCGTACTCACCGTGGGGAACACGCAAAGAGGTATCACGTACCTCGCGGGCTTTTTCACCAAAGATCGCGCGCAGAAGACGTTCTTCTGCGGTCAGTTCGGTCTCACCCTTCGGGGTGACCTTTCCGACCAAAATATCTCCGGCGCGAACCTCTGCGCCGACACGGATAATACCCCGCTCATCCAACTCCTTCAGCGCGTCTTCGCCTACGTTTGGAATATCACGGGTAATTTCTTCTGCACCCAACTTGGTATCTCTTGCTTCGATCTCATATTCCTCGATGTGGATGGAGGTATATACATCGTCGCGCACAATCTTTTCATTGATGAGGACTGCATCCTCGTAGTTGTAGCCTTCCCAAGTCATAAAACCGACCAGTGCATTTTTACCCAAGCTGATTTCGCCATTGCTGGTAGCCGGTCCATCTGCAATGACCATGCCTTTGGTAACTCTCTCTCCTTTTCCCACAATCGGGCGCTGGTTGATACAAGTACCCTGGTTGGAACGCATAAATTTCAGAATTTTGTAAGTTTCCAGCGAGCCCTCGTCGGTTCGGATGACAATTTCGGTAGCCGACACCTTTTCGACTACGCCGTTGTGCTTGGAAACAACTGTAACACCAGAATCCACCGCCGCTTTATATTCCATACCGGTACCAACAATCGGAGATTCGGTCTTCAGTAACGGAACCGCCTGCCGCTGCATGTTGGAACCCATCAGCGCACGGTTGGCATCGTCATTCTCCAAAAACGGAATCATCGCTGTAGCCACCGAAACAACCATTTTCGGCGAAACATCCATAAAGTCGGCGCGGTCACGTTCTACTTCCAAGATCTCATCGCGGAAACGGGCATTGACTCTTGGACGTGCCAGACGGCCTTCTTCATCCAATGGCTCGTTGGCCTGTGCCACAACATAGTTGTCCTCCATATCGGCAGTCATGTAGACCACTTCATCCAAAACCTTATGGGTGGTTTTATCTACTCGGCGGTAAGGCGCTTCGATGAAACCATACTCATTGATCCGGGCAAAAGTCGCCAAATAGGAAATCAATCCGATGTTGGGACCTTCAGGGGTTTCAATGGGGCACATGCGTCCATAATGGCTATAATGAACGTCACGCACCTCAAACCCGGCACGGTCACGGGACAGACCGCCAGGGCCCAACGCAGACAGACGCCGTTTGTGGGTCAATTCTGCCAGCGGGTTGGTCTGATCCATAAACTGAGACAGCGGAGAGGATCCAAAGAATTCTTTGATTGCCGCCACCACCGGCCGGATATTGACCAGCGCCTGGGGAGTAATCACGTCAGTATCTTGTGCTTGAATGGTCATTCTTTCGCGAATAACCCGCTCCATTCTGGAAAAACCAATTCTGAACTGATTTTGCAGCAATTCTCCCACCGAGCGGATACGACGGTTACCCAGATGATCAATGTCATCGGTATTGCCCACGTCGTAGCACAGATTGTTAATATAGTTAATGGACGCAAAAATATCGTCTTTGATAATATGTTTGGGGATCAAGCTGTCCACATTGGCTTTAATCGCCTCGCGCAGCGCCTCTTCGCTCTCGTTCTGCTCCAAAATCTCCTTGAGCACAACAAAACGTACTTTTTCGTTGATACCGTATTCCGAGCAGTCAAAATCCACAAAATCTTTGATGTCAACCATGCCGTTGGAGATCACATAAAATTCCTTATCCTCCACTGACAGCTTGACCTTGGAAACACCGGCTCTCTCCACTTCCAGCGCCTGATCAATGGTAAGCACATCCCCTATGTTGGCCATCAGTTCACCAGTCATGGGGTTGGCAACAGGTTCTGCGATGGTCTTACCCGCAATACGGAAAGCGATACCTAGCTTTTTATTGTATTTGTAACGCCCTACCCGGGACAAATCATATCTTCTGGAATCGAAGAATAGATTTTGCAGATGAGTCACAGCGCTGTCTACCGTCGGCGGCTCACCGGGGCGCAGCTTACGGTAAACCTCCAGCAGTCCCTCTTCGCCATTTTTGGTGTTGTCTTTATCCTGGATGGTCTTGACCAGCCGTTCATCCTCACCAAAAATTTCATAGATTTCCTGGTCGGTGCCATATTGATCCGTCAAACCATCTCCGGTCATCGTCGCTTTGTCATCCTGCATTTTGAGCAGCGCGCGGATAAAGGTCGTGATCGGGATTTTGCGGTTTTTATCAATACGCACATAGAAAATATCGTTGGCATCGGTTTCATACTCAAGCCATGCGCCGCGGTTGGGAATCACGGTAGAGGTAAACAGTTTTTTACCGGTTTTATCATAACTCATGCCATAATATACGCCCGGAGAGCGCACCAGCTGAGAAACAATAACACGTTCCGCACCGTTGATCACAAAAGTGCCGCTTTCGGTCATCAGCGGGAAATCGCCCATGAAGATATCCTGCTCTTTCACCTCGCCGGTCTCTTTATTCAAAAGGCTGGCGCGAACACGCAAAGGTGCGGCATAGGTAACATCCCTTTCCTTACACTCTTCAACCGTGTATTTGGGCGTTTCATCCAGATGGTAATCGATGAAATCCAGGACCAGGTTACCGGTGTAGTCGGTAATGGCGGATACATCCTGGAACACCTCTTTGAGGCCCTGATCCAAAAACCACTGGTATGAGTTTTTCTGCACTTCGATCAGGTTCGGCATTTCCAGAACCTCATTGATGCGGTTAAAGCTCATACGGACATTTTTACCCAGATGTACAGGCTTGACTTTCACCATAGGCTTACTCACTCCATTCATCTATTGCCAATGCGATTATGCAAATACTACAAACATTGCCTCAGATCTTCCCGCAGTTTTTGCAAAATCCTATTGCTTTTTCCCATATCCTCTGCTATAATAGCTATGTTGAATGGCATAACTATCCATTGTGATACATTTAATAATTATATGATACTTTAAAAGGCTTGTCAATAGGTTTTGAGCGCTGTCCGGATTTTTTCGGGCAGTTTTTTCTTTTTTGCCCAAAAATATTCTGCCTTGACATCATTGGCAAAATTTTCTGGTTTCAAACAAAAAACGGAAAAGGCCGTGCCCAATCATCTTGGGCACGGCCTTTTTCGAAGCAGCTTCTTTTTATTTAAATTTTTGTTTTCCCCGACAGGATATTTTTATAATCCTCCAGATTCTGTTTTAAAAGCAACGGCGTGTCCAGTTCATAAGGACATTTGGATTTGCATTGGCCGCATTCGACGCATTTTTCAATATTCATCATCATCTGTTGGCTTTTTTCGCTGAGCCATCCAGCTGACGGACTGCGCCGAATTAACTGGGACATCCGAGCACAGGAATTGATCTGAATTCCCATCGGACAAGGCATACAGTAACCACAGGCACGACAGAAATTTCCAATCAATTCCTGCCGGTCTTTTTCAATCACTTCCCGAATTTCTCCGGTAAAAGCAGGCGGATGATTAAAGTAGTGGATGAATTCATCCAGCTCGCCTTCCCGCTGCACCCCCCAGATGGGAAGTACATTGTCAAATTGATCCAGCCATGCATACGCTGCGTCGGATCGGGTCAAGAGACCGCCGGAAAGTCCCTTCATCGCAATAAACCCCACCTGATACTCCCGGCAAAGCTTAACCAGCGCCAGATCCTTCTCGGTTGCAAGATAGCAAAACGGGAACTGCAACGTTTCATACAGCCCAGACCGTACCGCTTCTTCTGCCACATCCAACCGGTGGTTTGTAATACCGATATGCCGGATTTTCCCCTGTGCCTTGGCCTCCAGCATCGCCTCATAAAGGCCGGTCCCGTCTCCTGGTTTGGGGCAAAAGGAAGGAGTATGGAACTGGTACAGGTCAATGTAGTCCGTCTTCAGGTTTTTCAGACTAGTCTCCAGATGATCCCAAAAGGTCTCCACATCGGTGGCGCCGGTCTTTGTCGCAATGGTAATTTGATCCCGCACATCTGATAGAGCGTATCCGATTTTTTCCTCGCTGTCGCTATAAGCCCGTGCCGTATCAAAAAAAGTAAATCCGGCATCATAAGCTTTTCGCAGCAGCATAGCAGCATATTCCTTGGATACCCGCTGAATTGGAAGCGCACCGAAGCCGTTTTTAGGAGAACGAATTCCAGTTTTTCCAAGGATCACATCGCTCATCTTCATCCTCCTTCCGTCTCTTGTCCTTTTTTGAAAAAGCTTCTTTTTTATTTCAAAAAGGCTTTAAAAGCCCGGTAGGTCATGTAAGTATCAATTTTCGAAACCAGTTCAAACGGAGAATGCATGGAAAGCACCGGCACGCCAATGTCTACTACGTCCGCATTGTGTTTGGCAATTTCTACGGCAACGGTACCGCCGCCGCCCTGATCCACCTTGCCGATTTCTCCAGTCTGCCAAAGCACACCCTCGCTGTCAAACAAATCACGGACAAACCCCATAAATTCAGCGGTTGCCTCGTTGCAGCCGGACTTACCTCTGGATCCAGTGTATTTGGTCAATACTGTTCCATAGTTGACATAAGCGATATTGCGCCGCTCTGCCACATCGGGGAAAGATGGGTCAAACGCACAGTTCACATCGGCAGACAGACATTTGGTATGGGTCAGAACGGTTCTTCCTTCAATTCCGTACGGTTTCGCCAGATCGCTGATAAAATAAACAAAATAATCAGACCCCATACCGGTAGCGCCGGGTGAGCCGACTTCTTCCTTATCTGCCATCACCGTCACATGGGTATACTCCGGTGCTGGAGCTTCAATCGCCGCCATCAAAGAAGTATAAGCACAAACTTTATCATCTTGTCCATAAGCGCCTACCATGCTGCGGTCAAACCCCACATCCCGTGGGGCAAACGCCGGTACTGCCTGCAGGTCAGCCGCCTGGAAATCGCTCTCTACAATGCCGTATTTGTCAAATAAAAGTTTGGCGATAGCCAATTTGACCTTCTGACTCGCTTTGTCATCCCGAAATGGCCGGGAACCAATTACAATGTTAAGCTCCTCGCCGCGCACCCCGTCACCCAGTTTGCGGGCATCCTGATCCTTGCTTAAATGGGGCAGCAGGTCTGTGATGGAGAATACCGGCTCGCCCGGTTCTTCCCCCACCGAAACCGCAACAACTTCTCCACCTTTTTTCACAATCACGCCATGCAAAGACAGCGGAATTGCCGTCCACTGATACTTGCGGATCCCTCCATAATAATGGGTTTTAAAGTAACCGATTTCCGCATCTTCATACAACGGATTAGGTTTTAAGTCCACCCGGGGGGAATCAATATGAGAGGCGACTAAACGGATGCCTTCTTTCATGGACCGGGTGCCAATGGTTGCAAAACACAACGCTTTGCCGCGATTGCTGGCATAAACTTTATCTCCTGGTCCGTATTTTTTGTCCGGATCAAATTCTACATAGCCGTGAGCTTTTAGGATTTCAATAGCCTGCGCTACTGCTTCCCGCTCCGTTTTTGCGTGCTTTAAGAAAGCTTTGTACCCTTCGCAAAATGCATCCGCTTTGGCGATTTCTTCCGCAGCAAGGCTCTCACCGCCATTTTTCGGATCCATTAAAAGCTGTTCCTCCAGTAGTTGACCTTGTGTTTTGTTCTCGTTTGACATTTTGCATCCTCCTTACAACTTCTAGTTTATATATCTTTTTATTCCACAAAATTCTTTGTGGTATTTTTTATTGTTCAACAGAAAAATCATAGAGCTTTTCATAGGTATTTTGGGTCTCTATTACTTTTTCGACATACCGGCTGGTGTCTCCAAACGGGATATTCTGGATATTTTCTCCATCCGGTGCATATTCCCCACTCTGCAGCCACTTTTTAGCGTTTCCCCATCCTGCATGGTAGGCGCACAAAGCATTGGCTTCACTTCCGAACTCATCCAGCAGCGTTTTCAGCAGAAAAGTGCCATACTGAATATTGATTTTTTCGTCGAATAGATCATCATAACTTACGCCGCTTTCATCTTTCATGCGAAACTGAATCCATTGGAAAGTTTCCTCCGTAATCTGCATCAATCCCCGTGCGCCAACACTGGATTGTGCATCTGGCCGAAAGCTGCTTTCGGTGCGGATGACGGCAAAGACAAAAGACGGTTCCAGTTCGTTCTCCTCGCAGGCAGACAGAACCAGCTGCTCATACCCCAGCGGATATGCCTTTTGATAGAAATACCGCATCGCCTTTGCCGCACCAAAGATGCCTGCAATCAACAAAATCGCCACCAGCAGCAACGCGCCGCCTTTTCGAATGACCATCATTCACCTGCTTTCTTTTGTAAAATCCGGGCCAGCTGCCGGGTCCTTTCTTCTAAAACCTTTACCGAACCATCATTGACCAGTACATAATCGGAGCGTCCGGTGTAAAAATTATCATCCTTCTGCGCGCCCATTCGCCTTTTTGCTGACTCTGGTTCCAGGTGATCCCGCTCCAAAATTCTCTCATACCGCAAAGATTCCGGCGCAATCACACTAATCACAATACTGCAAAACTCATCTGCGCCGCTTTCAAACAATGTCGGCGCATCGACCACTACCAGCGTTTCACCAGCAGAGACCAGCATTTCCAGCCGCTTTTCCAACAACCGCAAAATCGCTTTATGGGTAATGCTGTTAAGCATTTCCAGTTTTTCCGGATCCGGAAACGCAATCGCCGCCATTTTTGCTCGATCCAAGCTTCCGTCCTGCTGCAAAATTTTAGCCCCGAACGCCTGTACCAACTGCAAAAGACATTCACTGCCCGGCTCCACCGCTTCCCGTGCCAGGCGGTCGCAGTCAATCACCGGAATGCCGCAGTCTGTCAGTATCCGGCTGACTGTGCTTTTCCCGGAACCGGTTTGTCCTGTCAGCCCTACCACCAAACATCCCATGTTGAAAACTCCTTTGCCGTCACAGTTTTACCACATCAAAAGCCGCTGCCCGCAAAAGCCGATTATATACCGCCAATCCAACGCCATCCTGGCTGGGACAGTGAGCAAATACCAACTGCGCTTTTTTATCATCCAGCCGGCGCAGCGCATCAAACAGCGCATGAGCCTGCTCTTCCGCGTGCTTTTCGCCGCCGTAGCAGACTGAAGGCACTTCCAAAACGGGAAGATCCTCTGAAAAACACAAGGCGAAGACACCGTCGCTTTTTCGCTGGTTGACATATTCTGCAAACGACTCTGTATTGCCATTTACCAAAACGACCTTGGCTTTGGGTGCGTAATGTTTATATTTCATTCCTGGCGACGCGGCTTTCTGCCCGGCGGCCATGGGATGGGTCACCGCTGGATCGACTCGGACCTCGCTCAATACCCGCCGCAGTTGCTCAACCGTTACTCCCCCGGGACGCAGCACAGTGGGAATCTCTCCTGCCAAGGAAATAACCGTGGATTCCAGCCCAACACCACAGCTGCCGCCATCTACGATTGCGTCCACTCGACCCATCAGATCATCAATACAGTGCTGCGCCGTTGTGGGACTTGGACTGCCGGATAAATTGGCGGAAGGCGCCGCGATAGGCTTACCGCTGCGCCGAATCAGTTCCCTTGCGATCAGATTGCTGGGGAAACGAATTGCTACCGTGTCCAGTCCGCCGGAAACCACATCCGGCACCTGCTCGGTCTTTGGAAGAACCATCGTCAATGGACCCGGCCAAAATTCCAGCGCCAGCTTGAGCGCCGCCTTTGGGATTTCCCTGGCCAGTTGAGGCAGCATTTCGGTATCGCAGATATGCAGAATCAGCGGATTGTCGCTGGGGCGCCCCTTCGCCTGATAAATTGAGCGCACCGCCTCTTCGTCCAGCCCATTGGCGCCCAGCCCGTAAACCGTTTCCGTGGGAAATGCCACCAAACCGCCGCGAGCCAGAATATCCGCCGCCTGCTGCAGCTCATCGGGATTTTCAAAAATCGAAGCGATTTTTAAAATTCGGGTATCCATTTTTATTCCTCTCCCTGACTTTTGAGCTTTTCTGCCTGGTCATAGGCACGCAAAGCGTCTACTACTTCATCCAAGTCGCCGTTCAAAATCGCTTCCAGCCGATACAGTGTCAGTCCAATACGGTGATCGGTCAAACGCCCCTGGGGATAATTGTAGGTACGGATACGTTCCGACCGGTCACCGGTACCCACCTGCAGTTTCCGCTCTGAAGCAATCTTGGCATTCTGCTCTTCCAGCATCCGCTCATACAGCCGGGAACGCAGAATTTTCATAGCCTTTTCTTTGTTCTTGTGCTGGCTGCGTTCATCCTGGCACTCTACCACTGTACCAGTAGGCAGATGAGTGATGCGGATGGCGGATTCGGTCTTGTTAACGTGCTGACCGCCGGCGCCGCTGGAGCGGTAGGTATCAATCTGCAGATCACCGGGTGCGATTTCCAATTCCACTTCCTCTGCCTCCGGCAACACCGCTACCGTTACAGTAGAGGTATGAATGCGGCCTTGCGTCTCCGTTTCCGGCACTCTCTGCACCCGATGCACACCGCTTTCAAATTTCAGCTTGGAATAGGCGCCCTCTCCCTCAATGGAAAAGCTCACCTCTTTAAATCCACCCAATTCTGTTTCGTTTGCGCTTAAAATCTCTGTTTTCCAGCGTTTGGTCTCTGCGTACATGGAATACATCCGGAACAGAGAATTAGCGAACAACGCCGCCTCATCGCCGCCGGCACCTCCTCTGATTTCAATGATAACGTTTTTGTCATCATTGGGGTCCTTCGGCAAAAGAAGGATCTTCAGTTCCTCTCCCAATCGTTCTATCTCATCGCGGCTGGTAGTCATTTGTTCCTCTACAATTTCCTTAAAATCCTTATCCAAGCCGCCTTCTTCCAGCAATTCTTTAGCTTCTTCCAAAGAGGCTTCGGCCTTTTCGTATTCCCGGTATTTTTCTACGATCGGCGTTAAGTTTTTGTGCTCTTTCATCAGAGTTTTATATTGGTTATTATCGCTCACCACTGTCGGATCCATCAGTTTTTCGTTGATCTGCTCATAGCGTGCGGCAACGTCTTTTAATTTTTCAAACATAAAAATCCTCCGTTCCATTCGATGATCCTTTTGGTTTTCTGCCAGACCGGTACAGCATTACCGCACTAGGTATGTTCCTCTGCGCGGAAAATTTTTCGGATGTTTTTTTCCACTTTGCTGCGCGGCACCATCACTTCACGGCCGCATCCCAAACAACGGATCTTAAAATCCATTCCGACCCGCAAAACCAAAAAACGATTTTCACCACAGGGATGATTTTTTTTCATCGTCAGCACATCGCCAATCTGGACGTCCAACATGGGCACCTCACTTTACTAATACGTAAAAAATAGTATACCAGATTTTCCGTGCAAATGCCAATTCTTTTCATCGATTATTTGCATTTAACCGGCAAAAATAATATCGATTGAAAAGAAAAGGAGCAGTAAAAATGAAGCAAATAAGCTGTGAATTTGCTGACCAGGATCTTGCCGAGCAAGCAGTTCATTCTCTGCGTCAGCACGGATATGCCATCAAAGAAGAAAGTTTGGAAGCAAAAGAATATCAAGCAAAAACGCCACCAGTCGCTATGGCAGGGCAGTTGATGACCTTTCCTTCCCAGCCGGTACCTGATGGTTTTGTCATTCTGCACTCTGAAAATAAGGCGGAACCTCATGCACTGGGCTGTACGCTTCGCCTATCCTGTCCGGACGATCAGGCCAGTCGGATCCACAGCCGGCTACTGAGCTTGGGAGGCTCCGGCGCATCTATCCAGTAAACCGTCATATCCAGGCGGTTCGTTTCATATATATTTCCCAGAGAAGTCCCCAACGGACAAAAAATGCGCGGCGGCCTTACACAAGCCGGGCAGAATGGAGGATAAAAATGGAACGATATCTGCCGGAAGGCTGTTTATGGAATACCGTGGAAAACACTGCATCATTAAAAAGTACTGCATCTTTGCAAGAGAGCTGGCGGGAAGGGCGGGTCCTCGAAGGGCGCGTTACCCTATGCGATTCCGGGCACAATCTGATCGTCGATTTAATCAGCATGAAAGGGATCATTCCAAAAGAGGAAGGCGCCATCGGAATTCAGGACGGCTCCACCAAAGATATCGCCCTGATTTCCCGGGTAAACAAAGTGGTCTGCTTTCGCATCCTGCGCTTTGATCGCGGGCCAAACGGTGAACCAATCGCCATTCTTTCCCGCCGTCAGGTACAGGAAGAGTGTATGGAACGCTACGTCAAAAAGCTGCACCCCGGCGATATTATCCCAGTTCGTGTTACCCATTTGGAGCCTTTCGGCGCTTTTGTCGATGTGGGATGCGGCATTCCTTCCCTTATTCCGATTGATGCCATCTCGGTTTCCCGCATTTCTCATCCGAGAGACCGGTTTTCTCCCGGACAAAAAATCCGGGCAGTGGTGCGTCAGGTAGAACCGAGCGGACGTGTGGCTTTAAGCCACAAAGAGCTGTTGGGCAGCTGGGAGGAAAATGCAGCACTGTTCTCTCCCGGAGAAACGGTAGCAGGCGTCATCCGTTCTTCAGAAAGCTATGGGGTTTTTATTGAACTGACCCCTAATCTGGCGGGTCTGGCCGAGCCGCGAGACGATGTTTTTCCCGGCCAGCATGCCAGTGTTTTTATCAAAAGCCTGATTCCGGAAAAAATGAAGGTAAAGCTAATCTTGGTAGATGCTTTCGACGCGTCTTATCCAGTCCAACCTTTTCATTATTTTGTGCAGGAGGATCATCTGTCCTATTGGCGGTACTCTCCTCCGGTCTGCGGAAAACGAATTGAAACGAAGTTCGACGAGCCGCAAACAGAGGAGAACCCTACATAATTTTAACTGCATGCTTCCAAAATAAATCATCATATTTTTAGAAAAGCCGCGAAACTTCGCGGCTTTTCTCTATTTTTCTCGCCGTGTTTATTACCATGCAGGCCATTGCGAACTTTGGTATCATTGTCCTATATGACAAACTTCTTCGGTTTTTGTTGACATTTTATTAAATATTGATAGAATTGAAACGTTAGTCTATTTGAATTGAAAGGAAGAAGTTTTCAATGGCAGAATCAAAAAGAGCCGTCGTTCGAAAAGGAGACCTCACGGAAGGCGGCATCGTATCCAAACTGACCCTGTTCGCCCTTCCGCTTATTGCAGGCAATATTGTAAATCAGCTTTACAATGTAGCCGACTCGGTCGTTGTCGGAAACTTTGTGGGATCTGATGCCTTGGCTGCTGTCGGTGTCTGTTTTTCGGTTATGATGTGCTTCAATGCCCTGTTTTTCGGTCTTTCCATGGGTGCAGGTATTCTGATCGCCCAGTGTTTTGGTGCAAAACGGCAAAAACAGTTGCAGGATGCAGTTAACACCTCTTTTACTTTAACACTGATTCTCGGCGCCGCCATCACCGTACTCGGGGCGCTGCTCAGCCGCAGTATCCTTTCCTTGATGCAGACGCCGGAGAATATCTTAGAAGATTCCACTACCTACTTGTCCATCATTTTTTTCGCTACGATCGGCAATATGATCTATAATATGGGCAGCGGCATCCTGCGTGGTATGGGAGATTCCCGTTGGCCGTTGATCTTTTTGATCTTCTGTTCGGTAATGAACGTTGTGCTGGACCTGGTATTTGTCATCTACCTGAATATGGGAGTGGCTGGCGTGGCCTGGGCCACTCTGATCTCCCAATGTTCATCCGCTGTATTGGTGCTTTTGCGCATTCATCTCGGCAGGTATGCCGTCCGGATTCAGTTCCGGCATCTGGGGATCAAAAAAGAAAGCCTGATGCATATTCTCCGTCTTGGCCTGCCTTCCGGCATTCAGGAAATGGCCTATTCGGCAGGCATGATGGTTGTTCAGTCCTTTACCAACGGATTTGGCTCTGATTTTATCGCTGCTAACAGCATTATCATGAAAGTGGACGGGTTCGCCGTTATGCCCATGATGGGTCTTGGCAGCGCAATTGCGACCTTTGTGGGACAGAATATGGGGGCTGGAAAGCTTGAGCGTACCAAAAAAGGCATCCGGGCTGCAACAGCAATGGTTACCGGCATCGGACTTGTAATGGGCGTGCTTTTCCTGCTGTTCGGTCATTATTTGCTCCGGGCCTTTACCAGCAACGAACCTGTTATTGAAATGGCTATGAACGGCCTGCGATTTTTGGCTTTCATTTATACTATTATGGGAATTGGTTCAGTTGTCGGAGGTGCCATGCGCGGGGCCGGTGCTTCCATTGCCCCAATGATCACTTCTCTGTGCGGACTTGTTGTACGAATTCCTGTTGCCTATTTCTGTGCGGTGGTTCCGCATAACTATATGGGACTTTTTGTTGCAATGGCAAGTGCAATGATTGTTAACTGCGTATTGATCAGTATTTATTATTTCAAAGGAAATTGGCGCTCTAAAACAGCTGTCCACGCAGACCCGGAACCGCAAGCTGAATAAATCAGCTTTTTGGAGAAAAAGGCTGATAAAATTGTTTGACAAATCACTGCTACTCCAAAAAACCTCCCATTTTTTAACGCTTAATAGTGGCAAGTAACTATTTTGTCGCAGAGAACGGTGTGACCCGAAGGTCACGCCGTCTTTCTATTTTTCGTAGGTCTTTCATAGATAATGGGTTCAAACACAGCGGGAATCTCCACTTCATCAAGGAAGTTAAAGAAGATGCGGACACGCTGTTTGCGTTTTCCGCTGGACTTGTCCGGTGCGTAAACGAGAATCTTTTTAATGAACTCGTTTACAATCGTCGGCGTTAGTTCTTGGACATCCACATACTTTTCTGTCAACGCAAGGAAAGCATCCAGATTGTCCTCCAGTTCCATCTGCTGGTCAACCCATTCTTCTGTTACTTCAATCTCAAGTTTCAGACGCTCCTGTTCTTCCTCGTAGCTCTGCGACATCTTCTGATACCGCTCCTGATTGAGGTTTCCCAGAACAGCGTCCTCATATGCCGGATTTTTCAAAAAACAGGCTAATAGCAGGACAACTCTGTTTCAAAAAACAGGACAACTTTTCGGAGGATGTAGATTTCTTCACATTCGCATGGTATAATTAAAGAAATGAAAAAACAGGACAGGAGGGCGAGTATGAATCAAGAATTGATGACATTGGATTTTTGGCAGGATACGGTCATATATGGGGACAAAACATTGCCTATTGGCACTCTTGCCTGTGATGCGCTGAATGTTTCTGCGGATACCATTGCAAAGATGAATGAGCAATGCCAGAAAATCAATCTGCTGCTTGGAATGTTAAACACCGGACAGGGTGCTTCTACACTCTTTCCTATGGCAAGGGAAGCTGCTCTGGCAATGCTTGGTATTCTCAGTAAAACGCCGCCGTTCTCCTATATGAACATATCACGACACCGGGAACGGATAGAAAAGGTCTTTACTGCGGACAGCGCACAGAAATATGTGGAGTTCGCTCTGAAAGCAGCAAGCAACACATTGCAGGTTGAGGAAATCCCAGAATATGCCGATGCTGTAATTCTTCAACGCTATACGGCTGTTTTCGGCCATCTGGCATACTCCCTTGGAGAATATCAACAGGTAATGCTTGATTTTGCGGAAAAATCAGACGGAAACGAAGCAGACCGCACCGCAGAGGGCTTTGCCAGAATGTTCGGCAGCTATTTCTCGCCGGAGTTCTCTATCACGGAGGGAAATGCCTGGATGTCTACCCTGAACAATTCCGTTCAGTATGTGGCAACTGTCCATCCCGGCGAGGATGTGGCGAAGCTCGTCAAGCGGATGCACTATGTTAGCTTTGTTGGAATGTTCCGGTCTGACCTGTTTGAAGGCTTGTGTGTCGGTCATGCCCCAAAGAAATGTAAGATTTGTGGCAAATGGTTTCTGACCACCAATGCAAGGCACACCAAATACTGCGGTGGATATGCACCGGAAGATCAGCGTGGGCGTACCTGTCGTCAGATTGGAGCATTAAACGGCAGAGAAGAACGAGAGCTGGCAGACGATCATCCGATAAAACAGATTTACGAAAGGCGTCGGAATACCATAAATCGCTATATCAAACGTGGTACTTTAGATGCTGAATTTGCAGAGAAAATGAAGAAATTGGCAAAAGATAAGATGTTCCGGGCATTGAGCAATGTTGCTTATGCCAAGGGAGCTTATGAGAAAGAAATGGAACAAGATGCGTTGCTGAATGAAGCAATGCGATAAATTGGAATTTTGCGGAGGACAAAAACATGAAAATTCATATCATTGGAGGTCCTGGAAGCGGAAAATCTTTTTTAGCTGACAATCTTTCAAAACAATTTGACATACCACATTACGATTTGGACGATTTACAGTGGGATAATGTCGCAAATGATTATGGAACAAAACGAAATCTGCAGGAAAGGGACGCTCTCCTCAATCAAATTTTGCAAAAAGATGATTGGATTATTGAAGGTGTTTATTTCGCATGGTGTAAACAATGCTTTGATGATGCTGATAAAATTTATTTATTGGATGTTCCTCAATATAAATGCAGATACCGAATTGTACGCAGATTCATCAGAAGAAAACTTGGCATTGAAAAAGGTAAAAAAGAAAGTTTGAAGTCTTTAATTGATTTACTTAAATGGACAGACAAATTCAAGAAAGTGAATTTACCTAAAATAAGAAAGATTTTATCACCCTATTCCTACAAGGTGATTGAATGATACAAATTCAAATTTGTAGAAACAAAATCAATTTCTTAAAAAGGAGGTGCGTTATGCTTAAAAACTTCACATGGAATATGACCAGATACATACCAAAACACCCAGTCAATCCGTACGGTGACGGTATCATTCCTTATGTGGCAGAGCGCATCTTCCAACTGGAACCGGATCCTCCAGTAGTGAACAGTCTGAATGAATATATCCTGTCTGCATTACAGGAAAAGGACTTGATGTATTTCTCGTTCTTCCTCCATCACTATGAACCGCAGCTCAACAAGCGTATCAAAGGCTTTCTCGGTGTGGATGGCGGCGATCTATATGACACAGACCGTTTTATAGATATAAAGCTCTCTTGCCGGGAACAAATGCTCCAAAAGCTGATGGAATATTTTTCCTTTTTATCTTCAAATCATATTCCCAATCCATAATGAAAATTATCTCTTTGCGCTACTTTTTTGATCAGAATATTTTTCACTAAAAGAACTTTTTTCATTTTATGGCGCGTCACTCTACCGATTTTATCAAAAAGAGCTGTTATTCTTTACACCATTGGCCGTCTGTGCTATACTCTGCCCTGAAAAACGAAATCATACAATGTATATTAGGTGATAAAATTCCATGAACGGTAAAAAAGGAAAACAAATGTCCGAAACTTTTTGTTTGGGCGCTTTGCTGGCGGTAACTGGTGGTTTTTTAGACGCATATACCTACTTAACTCGAGGGCGTGTCTTTGCCAATGCGCAGACCGGCAATCTGGTTCTTCTGGCGATGAATCTGGCCGGTGGACAATTTCAGAAAGCACAATATTATCTCATCCCGATTCTGGCTTTCATCGCCGGCGTCCTTATAGCCGAAGTCACATGCCGCTGCTTCCAAAAAGGCCGCCGGCTCCACTGGAGACAAATCATCATTCTGTTGGAAATCATTACACTGGCTTCGGTTGCTTTTCTTCCTGCCGGAAGTTGGGATATGGCAGCCAATGTTTTGGTTTCACTGGTTTGTTCTATCCAGGTCCAAGGCTTCCGAAAAATCAATGGCAATTATCTTGCTACCACCATGTGTACCGGAAATCTGCGTAGTGGTACTGAATTGCTGATTCATTTTCTCCACACCCGAGACCTCTTTTTGCTGCGTCAGAGTCTTTCTTGCTATGGCATTATCCTTTTCTTTCTAGTTGGTGCAGCGGCAGGTGCTTGGTTTTGTTCCTTTTGGGGAATCCGCTCCGTCCTTTTATGCTGTTTTCTTCTCTGCATTGTATTTTTTATGATGTTTTTCGAGCCACACAGTCCGGGAAAAAAGCACGCCCTTCCATGAACGTTTTTATGAATCTTGGTCAGAGTCAAGACCACGCGTGAAACGCGTGGCTTGCACCAAGCCCTAGAAGGGCTTAATACAGGCATCGCATCTTAAGATGCTTCGAAAGGTTTGCCAACCGCATTTTACTCACAGGCCGCCGCTA
>Ga0129308_1001326_pt1 | contig 26518 bp, 27 predicted proteins | sample L827metagenome_FD_94440 | JGI IMG/M metagenome (GOLD analysis project Ga0129308, IMG submission 94440) | Ring-tailed lemur group fecal microbial communities from Wisconsin, USA - L827 metagenome | ecosystem: Host-associated > Mammals > Digestive system > Large intestine > Fecal | place: USA...
AACACTTGTATTACAAAAGCCGAGATTGAAGACGGCGCGACATCAGTTGTTGGCAGTTTATTTTCTGGCTGTACTACTCTTGAAGATGTAATTATACCTGATACCGTAACAAATATCGGCGGGTGTGCATTTGATGGTTGCTCAAGCCTATCATCAATCGATATACCCGATAGCGTAACATCTATCGGTGTGAGTGTATTCAGTGATTCTGGCTTGAAATCAATTATCATACCTGAAAAAATAACTGAAATAAACAACTCGACATTCTACAATTGTACCTCGCTTGAAAAAGTAGATTTACCATCAAATTTGAGAAATATCTATTCATACGCATTTAATAATTGTGATTCTCTTGAATCAATTGCACTTCCCAACACGGTAACCGATATTGATTCCAGCGTTTTTTATGACTGTGATTCCTTGGTTTCTATCGAAATACCCAATAGCGTAACATACATAGGTGATAGCCTTTTCTATGATTGTGATGCTTTGCAGACAGTAAAGCTTCCGGCTAATCTATCAACCATTTACAGCGGAGCATTCTACGATTGCGACGCGCTCACCTCCATCACAATCCCCGATTCGGTTACGCAGATATACAGCGAAGCATTTTACAGTTGTGACTCACTCTCCGATATTGACTTCGGCGGCGGTGTAAATACAATAGGCTACTCCGCTTTCAGACTTTGTCCATCACTCACAAAGGTTGAGCTTCCGCGAAGCCTTGAAACCGTAGGCGAAAACGCTTTTGCGGAGTGCACAAAGCTCACCGAGGTTACTATTTATCCGAATACGACCACCATACCCACCAACGCATTTTCATATCCGGCAAAAACCACCGTTTACGGATATGAGGGTACTTATGCACAGGAGTATGCCGAAGCAAGGGGCATGACTTTCTCTGCACTTGAGCCTGTCGGTGCCGATAGTCTTACTATAACAATCAAGGATAAATATGGCAATTTTAGCGAAAACGCAGAAATAGAGTACACCGGCTCGGCAATTAAACCCACGGTAAAAATTGAACGCGACGGTTATACTCTTATTGCAGGCACAGATTACGAAATAACAAGCTATGAAAATAACACCAATGCCGGCACAGGTATCGTAAATATTGCTTTTAAAGCAATGTACACAGGTGTTGTAGCTGTACCGTTTAGAATTACGCACACTCACAGCTACGGTGCATGGACTACGACTAAGACGGCGACCTGCACGACAACGGGAACAAAGACAAGAACCTGCTCAAAGTGCGGTGCAAAGGAAACTCAGACCATAAACGCAACCGGTCACAAATACTCCACTACATGGACTACCGATAAAGCGGCAACCTGTACCACACAGGGCAGCAAGTCGCACCACTGCACGGTCTGCGGCGCTAAAACAGATATAACAGCTATCCCCGTTACCGAACATAAGTATGTTTCCACCGTAGTAAAACCCACTTACACGGCACAAGGTTACACTCTGAATAAGTGTTCAAGGTGCGGTAACAGCTACAAGGATAACTACACCGATAAACTCACACTTACAACTGTTTTCGGTTTAAAGCTCGGCGGTCGTGCTTCCAACGCTTTACGCCTTAACTGGAACAAGAACACCTCCGCCAACGGCTACATAATCGAGCAGTACAAGAGCGGAAAGTGGGTAAGAATTGCTAAGATATCAAGCAATGCTACTACCACCTACAGAGTGACCGGTTTAGCTGCCGGAACAGCTTACAAGTTCCGCATGAGAGCATATAAGATGAGCGGTTCGACTGCCATCTACAGCGCATACACAAGTACATTTGCGGCTCGTACAAATCCGTCAAATGTAACAGGCGTGAAGATAGGCGGCAAGGCTTCTAACGCACTAAGAGTCAACTGGACTAAGAATACTTCTGCCGACGGCTACATTGTAGAGATATACAAGAGCGGAAAGTGGGTAAGAGCGGCAAAGATAACCAAGAACACGACCTTAACCTACAGAATCAGCGGACTTGTAAAGAACACAACTTATAAGATAAGAATAAAGGCTTACAAGATGAGCGGTTCTACCGCTCTCTACAGCGGATATACGACAATATCCGGAAAAACAACAGCGTAAGCTTTAAAACAGAATAACAAACGGCGGTACTCAATGCGTACCGCCGAAAATTTTTATGATATTTATACTATCTTCTCTTATTACCCCTAATAATCACACCGATTATGTAAGGTCCCGTATTGCTTGCAACTGCCGCACCTGCTATGCTCTGCATCTCGGGCGGTCTGCCGACTTTTGCCGTGTACTGCTTTATAAATTCATCCTCAAGCTCGGTTACGCTTGTGCGGAGTATCTCCCAGGGCGTTTCGGGTATGGCACGCTGAGAGATATACTCTACGGCGTCTGATATGGCATTCTTTTCGCCCCGTGATTTTTTTACGACTTCGCTCTCGCCGTCTATAAGCGAAATAAGCGGTTTCAGTCCCATAAGCTCGCCTAAGAATGCGGCGGCGGCATTTATTCTGCCCGACTTTTTCATGTGGCGCAGATTGAAGCCGATGATATATATTTCGCAGTTGTTGAACATATCGGTGAGATATGCTACAACATTATCCACGCTCTGACCTGCCGCAAGCTTTTTAGCCGCCTCAATAATGGGATAGCCGTAGCCGAGAGAATAGCAATGGCTGTCAAGTATCTCGATACGCATTTTTGCCATCTCGGGATGCTCAGCAAGCATATTCTGCTTTGCAAGAACGGCGTTTTCATAGGTCTTTGAGCCGGTCGAGTTGATGATAGTGAATATTATAGCGTCATAGCCTTCGTTATAATACTTCTCGATCTTCTCTTCAAAGCGCATTACCGTTATCTGCGAGGTCTTGGGCAGATATTCGGACTTGTCTATCATATCAAGAAACTCCGCCGCCGTGAAGTCAACACGCTCTTTGAGACTCTCGTTGCCGAGCGTGATGTCAAACGGCATTATATCTATGCCGTAGCGCTCCTCGTCCTCGGGGGTAATGTCGCTTGCGCTGTCGGTGATAAGTTTTACTTTCATTTTCTTGTTCCTTTCCGTGTTTTTATTTTATTCGGCGTTGCTCCAGTCGTATTTTGTAAGCGAACCGTAGTTTTGAAGCTCGGGAAAACCCCATTGCCGCAGTACCTCGTATGCGCCTATCGCAACGCTGTTTGAGAGATTAAGGCTTCTCATCTCATTTGCCATAGGTATCCTTACGCAGTGCTGTTTGTTTTTAAACAGCAGTTCTTCGGGAAGTCCCTTATCCTCTCTGCCGAATACTATGTATGCTTTATCCCTGTACTGCACATCGCAGTAGGTATTTCTGCCCTTTGTGGTGAAGTAGAAAAATTCACCGCCGCTGTTCTTATTAAAAAAGTCGTCAAGCCCGTCATAATAGGTGATATCAAGATAATGCCAGTAGTCAAGCCCTGCGTGCTTCAGCTTCTTGTCATCGACCTGAAATCCCATCGGCTTTACTATATGCAGTCTTGCGCCCGTCACCGCACAGGTGCGTGCTATGTTGCCCGTATTCTGCGGTATCTGCGGCTCGACAAGAACAATATTCAGTTCCACTTAAAACTCATTCCTTATAGATTTTTATGCCGTACATCCTGTTTGCCGCAGATAAAGAACCGATCTGCTCCCCGGCTTTCAATGCTACGCTGTTTGTTATTGATTTGCGGTCATCGTCGGTGATCCCGTTGTCAAACTTTACGATTATGCCCGTGTCGCCGCCTGATTTTACAAGCTCCGCTGTTTTCTCTACAGTATTTTCGGAGTTGTCGCTTATAACAATGTCTATATTATCGGACAGCAGGCTTTTTTCGGTCTTCGGGCATCTGTTTGCAAATTCATCGGCGAAAGTAAAGCTGTCGGAAGCTTCTTCCCACGACATACCAAAATAGAAAGCAGGCTTGAAACCTTTTTCAAAAACTATGCTGTCTGCGCTTGCGTCAAAGTAATAATATTCGCCGCTAAGCTTTGCAAGATTTATCGTGTGTCCGTTGTTGCTTTCGTTGTCGGTGCCGTTAGCAGAGGTCGTTTCTATCCCTGCCATATTGAACAGCATAGTTACCGTATCGGCATAGCCGTCGCAGATAGCTTTTCCATCAATCAGAAGGTCAGCCACAGGAACATTTCTTGTGCTGTAGTCTTCACGCTGATAGCTTGCATTGGTAGCTACATAATTATAAAGATACCGTGCCTTTTCTGCGTCGGTGTCACATTCATCGGGAACAGAAGCTATTACCGATTTTGCCTTTTCGTAAGCAGCTTCACGGCGGGACTTATACTCTTCTCCGAAAGTCTCAAATTGCAGATGATAAAACGATTTTCCGACAAATTGATTCTCGGATACCGTGAGGCGGTTGTCTGTCGTGTAGTTGTGCGCTACAAACGGACTGTCACAGCTTAAAAATGTAATCACATATTCAAGCTCTTGTGCCTTGTCAAAACTTCCGCCGCCGAATACATCTTCCGGCAGAAATATATCACTGTAGCCGTTTTCGCTTGCATACATCACCGCATTGTATATATATGTTTCGTTTTCACTTAGCTGTGCCTTGAAATATCCCGTCATTGTGTCGGCATATCTCGATTCGTACTCCAGAACCTCTTCCTTGCCGAGCGATATCGTACCGTCTGCGGAAATTGACGAGTCGTTGCCGAAATAATACAGCGTGTTGCTTGCGGATATGTCAAAGTACGGCAGGATAAATACCGCCGCCGCAACCACTGCAGACGGTACAAGTATCGCCGCCGCAACAGAGCCTATAACTTTGCCTTTGCTCATATCAAAGCTCCGCTTCGGCATGGCGTGTCACATGACAGCCGATATTTACCGCAACGGGAAGTCCGGCAATATGCGTGGGGTGCTGTTCGATATTAACATACAGTGCCGTCACCGTACCGCCGAAGCCCTGAGGGCCTATGCCGAGCTTGTTTATCTTTTCAAGCATCTGCGCTTCCATATCTGCATAAAGGGGTTTCGGATTTCTGATATTCAGGTCTCTGCAAAGCGCCTTTTTTGCAAGCAAAGCGGACAGCTCAAAGTCGCCGCCTATGCCTACTCCCACCGTTATCGGCGGACAAGGGTTACTTCCCGCTTTTGATACGGTATCCACTACAAAGTCGATAATGTCATCTTTTGTCGCTGAAGGAGTGAACATCTTAAGAGCGCTCATGTTCTCGCTTCCGAAGCCCTTGGGTGCAACCATGATATGCACCTTGTCTCCGCTTACTATCGATGTATGTATAATAGCAGGGGTGTTGTTGTTTGTGTTCTTGCGCTGGAGAGGGTCTTCAACTACTGACAGTCTCAGCTTGCCGCCGACATAACCGTCGGCAACGCCCTCGTTGATTGCAGTTACAAGGTCGCCGTCGGTAAAGTGTACCTCCTGACCGACTTCAAGGAAGATAACAGCCATGCCCGTATCCTGACATATCGGCACTTCAAGCTCTTTTGCACAGTCGATGTTTCTTACTATATCACCCAGCACCTGTTTTGAAAGCTCGCTTTTCTCACAGCCGATGCAGGAATTTATCTTTTCCTTCATTCCGTCGGGAAGATACAGATTAGCACTTATACAGAGCTTCTCTACCGTTTTTTTAACTTCGTTGACGCTTATTTCACGCATAATATCCCTCCAAGCCTGTTATATAATTCTGCCGTCTGCAATTACAATATCGGGAACATCCGCAACCGACAGAGGATCGCCGCTGTATATTACTATATCGGCGTCTTTGCCCGGTTCAATAGTGCCTACCCTGTCGGCTATCCCTGCGATCTCAGCCGGATATACCGTGATAGCTTTAAGAGCCTCTTTCCTGTCAAGTCCGCCTCTTACCGCAAGACCTGCACAAAGCGGCAGGTATTGCTCGGGTACAACGGGGTGGTCGGTGCACAGACACACAGGAACGCCCGCCTTGTTAAGTTCGGCGGCTGTCGTTATCGTGTGGTTGCGAAGCTCGGGCTTGCACCTCTCGCTTATTATAGGGCCTACCACCGTGCGAGCGCCGTCTTCTTTAAGCTCGTCTGCTATAAGATGTCCTTCTGTCGCATGGATAATAACATAGTCTATATCAAACTCTTTGGCAAGCCTTATCGCCGTGAAGATATCGTCTGCCCTGTGTGCGTGAAAATGCGCAGGGATCTCGTGCCGCAGAAGCGGCAGAAGAGCCTCGCACTTTGCATCGTACTCGGGACGGTCGCTCTCTTCATCTGTGCCGATGGAGTTTTCATATTCTTCCATATCTTCAAGATAGCGTTTTGCTTTGTACAGCTGTTCACGGATAATTGCGGCGGTAGCCATACGGGTTACCGGTGCGGTATCCTTATCCTTATAGACATTTTTCGGATTTTCGCCGAGTGCAAATTTTATAGCGACAGGCGCTTTTATTATGCGCTTGTCGATGCGCTTTGAGCCGGCGGTCTTCATAGCGATAAACGCTCCGCCTATTGGATTTGCACTGCCCATTCCGCATACTACCGAAGTAACGCCTGCCTTAGCCGCCTCTTCAAAACAGCGGTCGCAGGGATTTATCATATCTATCGCACGAAGGTGAGGGGTAGACGGATCGGTATCCTCGTTTCCGTCGTCGCCCTCAAAGGCTAAGCCGTCCTCCCATGCGCCTATATGGGTGTGTGCGTCAATAAATCCGGGATAAGCGGTTTTTCCTTCTGCGTTTATATCTTCCGCAGACGGTGTGAAGCCGATAAGTTCGGACATATCTCCCACCGCTTTTATTTTACCGTTTTCGATAAGGATAAATCCGTTGTTATAGTCTTTATCCGTCATAGTGATCACGGATGCGTTGTAAATGTACATATTTATCCTTTCAGCTTGTTGTGAGTTTTTGTGTCAAGCTCGATTAGCTTTATTATCTCGGCGGCTATCTGCCTGTCGGATGTATTTGCGTTTATTTCGTATGTACTGTTTTTTCTGTATATCGGCAGTCTTGTGTCGTAGATCTCTCTGAGTTTTTCTGCCGTATTATTAACTACAAGAGGGCGGTTTGTATCGTCCTTTATGCGCTGATAGCAGGTTTCAAACGAGGCGTTCAGAAAAACTACAATGCCCTTGTCTCTTGCAAATTCGGCAGTAGCGTCTCTCAGCATTGCGCCGCCGCCTGTCGCCACTATCGTTCTGCCCTTGAAGTTCTTTATATACTGCGCTTCAAGGTCTCTGAAATAAGGCTCTCCCTTTGATGAGAAAATCTCGGGTATAGTCATCTTCTGCTTATCGACTATATACTTGTCAAGGTCGATAAAGACAGCACAGCATTCTTTTGCCAGCATTCTGCCTATATGGCTCTTACCGCAGCCCATAAAGCCGCAAAGATATACCGGCCGCATTATACAAGCCTCATCATTTCATCCGAGATCGCCTGTACCTGCTGTGCCGTATATTCCGCACCGCTCCATATTGTATGAGCGACAGCCGCCTGCCATACAAGCATCTGCATACCGCCGCTTACCTTTGATACGCCCTTTTCTTTCATCATCTTCATAAGCTTTGTTTCGGCAGGATTATATATAAGGTCGAAAAAGCCGTTTGCCGTGATGTGAGAGAGCGCCTCGTCTGTCAGAGGGCTTGCATCGGTATTGGGGTACATTCCGACAGGGGTAGCGTTTACCGCAAGGTCAAAAGCTCCGTTTATATCGCTTAGCAGGCAGTGCTTTACTTCTGCGCCGTAATTTGCCTTTATCTCTTCTGAGAGTGCGGCGGCAACAGGCATATCCGCTTCTCTAACTGCTATAGTCAGCTTACCGCCCTGACGCACGGTTTCTATAGCTATCATTCTGCCGACTCCGCCGCAGCCGAGCATAACTACCTCGTTGCAAAGAGTCATACCCATAGCTTCTATCGCCTTTGTAAAGCCTGTGCAGTCGGTGTTGTAGCCTGTCGAAACACCGTTTACTGTAGCGATGCAGTTTACGCTGTTATAGCGCTTTGCGGTGTCGTCAAGCCTGTCGCACATTTTTATTATATCTATCTTGTAGGGGATGGTTATATTGAAGCCTGCAAGGCTTTTGAAATAAGAAAAACTGCTTTCCAGCTTTTCGGGCGGAGTGTCGAGTATCTCATACTTTGCAGGCTCGTTTGAAAGCTCAAACAGTCTTGCGTGTATCTGAGGGGAAAGGGTATGTCCCAAAGGGTGTCCCAGTATACCGAAAACGGGTATGTTGTTTGTCATTGTGATTGCTCCTTTTCGGCGGAGTTTTGCTTTTTGCTGAGTTCTATCCTGCCGCCGATGAATTTTATTGCCGTGACCGAAATCAGACCACAGCATATACCGAGCACTATTCCGCCCAGTACATCCGACGGATAGTGAACATAAAGGTACATTCTTGAAAATGCGACTGCCGCCGCATAGATATACGCCGCAATACCGAGTTTCTTGTGAAACAGGTATATTACTGTTGCCGCCGCAAAGCACAGCGCCGTGTGGCTTGACGGGAACGAAAAGCCCGACGGGGCTTTTATAATAAGGTCTACCGAGCCGTTTATCATAAAGGGGCGGGGACGGCAGATGATATTTTTGAGCGCAAGCTCGCCCAGAATAACAGCAAGCATAGAGGATATCAGCATCGCCGTACCCGTTTTTCTCATATTCTTAATGAACATCATAATGATAAAGGCGAGGATGAGCGATATGCCGTATTCAACGCTGTAGGTAACAAGCGTCATGATAACATCAGCAACGGGATTTGCGAGTGTGTGACGGATAAAGTCAAGCACCGACAGATCAAGCGCCGTTATACTCTCGGGCAGCATCAGAGTTCAGCCGCCCCTGCAAGCGTGTCTGCGTTCTCAACATTTACAGCTGTAACGCCGTCAAGCGTCTTCTTTACAAGCCCTGTCAGCACCTTGCCCGGACCCAGCTCAATGAATGTATCATATCCGTCGTTTGCTATAGCGGCAAGCTCCGAGGTGAACTTAACCGGCGAGCAGATATGCTTTGCAAGATATGAGGGCATATCCGAAAAATCGGTAAGCTCATTGCCGTATACATTGCAGTAGAACTTAAGAGCAGGTGCATTGAAAGGTATACCCTTTGCCTTTTCGATAAATTCTTCCGATGCGCTCTTCATAAGCTCGGAGTGGAATGCCGCAGATACCGCAAGCGGCACTATACGCTTTGCACCCTTTGCACCGAGTGCCTCTTTTGCCTTTTCTATTCCTGCTGCTGTTCCTGCAATGACCGTCTGTACGGGAGAATTGTAGTTTACGGGAGTTACATAGTCGCCGCCGCTTACTATCTCTTTGCAGGTATCCTCTATAACATCGGCTTTAAGTCCGAGAACCGCCGCCATACCGCCGGGATTTGCCTGTGCGGCTCTGTCCATTGCTTCGCTCCTGTATTTTATCGCTCTGAAGGCGTTTTCGTAAGTCAGCATACCGCTTGCCGCCATAGCCGCATATTCGCCCAGAGAGTGGCCTGCAACGGCTGACGCCTCTATTCCTTTTGACTTTGCCGCCTCAAGAGCCATAAGCGACATTGCGAGTATGGCAGGCTGTGAAACTATCGTGCGTGAAAGCTCTTTTTCATCGCCGTCAAATATTGCGGCGGCAAGATCGAATCCGAGTATATCACTGCCCAGCTCCATTACCTTTGCACATTCGGGGATAGTATCGTAAAACTCCTTGCCCATGCCTTTATACTGAGAGCCCTGTCCCGAGAAAAGAAATATCGTTTTTGCCTTATCAGCCATTTTTGCTTCTCCTTATTGGTATAATTTGTTATATATTGCAGAAATTCTGAAATATATCTTTCGATTTTACTGTCTTGCGGTACAAAAAAGCAAATAATTATTGACAAACAGTACCGAAATAGAGTAAAATGAAATATAAGACGGTTTGTCGTTATAGGGGATACTATGCCCTTATGCCGACCAAATCCGCAGTTACTGATTTATTATACAACAAAATGCGAATAAAATCAATATTTAATATATATAAATAAGCGGCGGCGTTAAAGCCGCTCGGAAGGAAAAGGATATGAACGGAATAACTATACTGGGTACGGGAGAATACACTCCCGAGGCGGTAGCCACAAACGAGATGTTCACAAAGTTCATCGACACCACCGATGAATGGATATCTACAAGGACGGGAATCCGTGAAAGACGCATAAGCCCCGACAAACCGAACTTTATAATGGCGGCTGAAGCGGCAAAGCAGGCGCTCGAAAATTCGGGAAAGACAGCTAAAGATATCGACTGCATAATCGTTTCTACCTGCTCCCCCGACTTTTTCTATCCCAATACGGCGTGTCTTGTGCAGAATATCATCGGCGCACAGCCCTGCGCCTGCATGGATATCAACACCGCCTGCACGGGATTTATCTCGGCTCTTGATGTAGCGAGAAACTACCTTGAGACAGGCACATACAAGACGATTCTCGTAATAGCAAGCGAACGCCTTACAAGCCAGATAGACTACACCGACAGAGGAAGCTGTATATTATTCGGCGACGGCGCAGGTGCGGTAGTTGTGGAAAAGGGCGAAGGCAAGGAATATTACAGCCATTCGGGCGCTGAGGGCGATATGCTCCAGAACCTGTACTGCAAGGTATATTATGACAAAAACAACCCCTTCTTTAAGGGCGATGACTGCCTTAAGGATATAATCGACACTCCGAACAAGGAGCGTTATTTACAGATGGACGGCAAGGCGGTATATAAGTTTGCGGTTGACGCAATGGCAAACGCTGTTGAGTATGTATGCTCACATTCGGGCATTTCGCTTGACGATATCGACCTTGTTATACCTCATCAGGCGAATATCAGAATAATTCAGTCGGCGCTGAAGAAGATGGAAGTAGACCTTGACAAGGTTTACACCAACCTTGAGACTCACGGCAACACCTCAAGCTCCTGTATACCTATGTGCCTTGCAGAGCTTGATAAGCAGGGCAGACTTAAGCGGGGCATGAAGATATGCCTTGTCGGCTTCGGTGCAGGGCTTACCTACGGTGCGACAATATTCGAGTATTAAGTACAGCGAAAGGAAAGTAAAAATAATGGAAACAAGGATAACTAAGTTACTCGGCATAGAGTACCCCATTTTTCAGGGCGGTATGGCGTGGATAGCTGAAAGCACACTTGCGGCGGCTGTATCAAATGCGGGCGGCGTGGGTATAATCGCAGGCGGTTCTGCTCCCATAGATTATCTGAGAGAACAGATAAGAAGAGCAAAATCTCTTACCGACAAGCCCTTCGGCGTTAATATAATGCTGATGAGCCCCAATGCCGACGACCTTGCACAGCTCGTTATAGACGAGAATGTACCTATGATAACAACAGGCGCAGGCAACCCCGGAAAGTATATGGAGGCGTGGAACAACGCAGGCATAAAGGTGATCCCCGTAGTTCCCAGCGTAGCTCTTGCAAAGAGAATGGAAAGAAGCGGTGCTTCCGCTGTTATAGCAGAGGGTACTGAGTCAGGCGGACATATCGGCGAGAATACTACAATGTGCCTTGTTCCCCAGGTAGTTGACGCTGTATCTATCCCCGTTATCGCCGCAGGCGGCATAGCAGACGGCAGAGGCGTTGCCGCAAGCTTTATGCTCGGTGCTGAGGGCGTTCAGGTCGGCACAAGATTCCTTGCCGCAGAAGAATGTCAGATACACCCGACATATAAACAGCTCGTTGTTGATGCAAAGGATACCGACAGCATAGTAACCGGCAGATATACCGGTCACCCCTGCCGCAATGTCAAGACAAAGTTCTCTAAGAAGCTGGCAAGCGGCGAAGCAAACGGCACGATAACTCCCGACGAGTTTGAGCAGATAACGCTCGGTTCACTGCGCAAGGCAGTACAGGACGGAAACCTTGACGAAGGCTCGTTCTTATGCGGAGCTATAGCAGGTATGGTAAAGAAGGTACAGCCTGCAAAGGAAATAGTTGAAGAAATGTTCGCAGAGGCTGAAAAGCTGCTGAACAGATAACGATAAAAACAAAGGAGAAAATAAATGGCAACTGCTATCATCACAGGCTCCGCAAGAGGAATAGGCGCGGCAATAGCACTGCGTCTTGCAAAGGACGGCTACGATATTGCGCTCAACGATATTGCGGAAAGCTGCTTTGAGAACAACGATATTATGGACAGGATAAAGGCTCTCGGCGTAAAGTGCGAAAAGTACATAGCCGATGTGTCGAAGTACGATCAGTGCGAGGCTTTTGTAAAGAATGTCAAGGCTGATTTCGGCAGTATAGATGTTCTTGTCAACAACGCAGGCATCACCCGTGACGGACTTATTGCAAGAATGAGCGAGGAGAACTATGACCTTGTAGTTGCGGTAAATCAGAAGAGCGTGTTCAATATGACAAAGTTCGCAGGCTCGGTTATGATGAAACAGCGCAGCGGCAGGATAATTAATCTTGCAAGCGTAGCAGGGCTTTACGGCAACGCAGGACAGATGAACTATTCCGCTACAAAGGCGGCTATAATAGGTATGACAAAGACTACCGCCAAGGAGCTCGGTTCGAGAAATGTAACCTGTAACGCAGTAGCTCCCGGCTTTATAAAGACAGCTATGACCGACGCTCTGCCCGATGAGGCAAAGCAGGCAATACTCGGTATGATCGCTATGAAGAGATACGGCGAGGTTGAAGAGATAGCAGGCGTTGTATCGTTCCTTGCGTCGCCTGACGCAAGCTATGTTACCGGACAGGTAATAGAGATAAGCGGCGGCTTATCGATGTAAGACGGATATCCACGAAAGGAAATATAAAAATGAGCAGAGTTGTAATCACCGGTGTGGGCGTAGTCAGCCCTATAGGAAATACCAAAGAAGATTTCTGGAACAGCCTTCTGGAAGGAAAGCACGGCTTCACGCTTGAGCAGTGGTTCCCCGGACAGAGCGATGAGCTTAATGTAAAGGCTTCCGTAAAGGACTTCAGCGCAGACGACCTTTTCGACAAGAAGGAGCTTCGCCGTACCGATATACTGACGCAGTATGCGGTGTATGCGGCTGACAGAGCGTTAAAGGACGCAGGAACGGATTTCAAGGACCTCGATCCTTACAGATGCGGAGTTATCATAGGCTCGGGTATCGGCGGTATGGAAACTACTCAGGAAGAAATGCTCGCATATCACAATAAGGGCAACAAGAGAGTATCGGTATTCACTATCCCCAAGATGATAGGTAATATGGCGGCAGGCACAGTCGCTATACGCACAGGCTTCAAGGGCGTAAACTACTGCACAGTATCGGCTTGCGCCAGCGGCACACACGCTATAGGCGAAGCGTTCCACGCTATAAAGCACGGATATATGGATGTTGCCATTGCAGGCGGAACCGAAAAGTGTTCAATAGGCTTTGCTTATGCAGGCTTCAACAATATGCACGCTATCACAAAGTCAACAGATGTTGACAGAGCAAGCATACCGTTTGACGCTGAGAGAAGCGGCTTTGTATTAGGCGACGGAAGCGGTATCGTTATTCTTGAAGAATACGAGCACGCTAAGGCAAGAGGCGCAAATATCTACGCAGAGATAATCGGTTACGGCGCAACCTGCGACGCATATCACGAGACCAGCCCCGATCCCGAGGGCAAGGGCGGTGCAAAGGCTATGGAGCTTGCAGTTAAGGAATCAGGCAGAGCGCCCGAAACCTTCAACTATGTAAATGCTCACGGCACTTCCACTCCGATAAACGACAAGACCGAAACAGCGGCAGTTAAGCTTGTATTCGGCGAACACGCAAAGAATATGGTTATCAACTCTACAAAGTCGATGACGGGACACCTGCTGGGTGCCGCAGGCGGTGTTGAGGCGGTAGCCTGTGCGCTTCAGATAAAGAACGAGAAGGTTCACCGCACTCTCGGACTCAAGGTTGCCGATCCCGAATGTGACCTTGACTATGTACCTGAGGGAACAAGAGATATGAAGATAACAGGCGCACTCAGCAACTCGCTGGGCTTCGGCGGACACAATGCTTGTCTTGCATTTGCTCCCGTAGAGGAATGAGAACATATAAAGAAAGGTTAACGGAATATGCAGTTTGAAACGAATGCACTTACCGATGCGGTAAAAGAGTTCATCGGTATCATGAAGGACAGCGGTTTGTCCTATATGTATGTGAAGAATGACAAGTTCGAGCTTGAGCTGGGACAGAAGAATCCCCCTCCTGCTCCCCCTATGATGCCTGCTATGCCGCCTATGGCAGCAGCTCCTGCCGCACCCGTGGCTTCCGCCCCTGAGCAGCAGCCTGCACAGGCGCCTGCAAAGAGCATAAAGAGCCCCATTGTAGGTACATTCTACTCTGCCCCCTCCCCCACAAAGCCGCCCTTTGTCAAGGTCGGAGATAAGGTAAACGAGGGCGACATCGTGTGCATCGTTGAGAGCATGAAGGTTATGTACGAGATACAGGCGGATATCTCAGGTACGGTAGCTTCTATCGCCGTAAAGGACGGAGAGGCTGTTGAGTTCGGTCAGCCGCTGATAATAATAGAATAACGGAGGACTGAAAATGGCACTGATGAATAAAGAGCAGATAATGGAGATAATTCCTCACAGAGATCCCTTTCTGCTGATAGATACAATCGAAGAGATGGAACCCGGTCAGCGTGTTGTCGCTACAAAGTTTATGAACGAGGACGAGTTCTGGTTCAAGGGACACTTCCCCGGTTATCCGGTAGTACCCGGCGTACTTATGCTTGAGATGCTTGCACAGGCAGGTGCGGTAGCAATGCTCGCTCTGCCCGAGAACAAGGGTAAGATCGGTTTGTTCGGCGGCGTTAAGGATGCAAAGTTCCGCAGACAGGTAGTGCCCGGCGATCTGCTCAGACTCGAAGTTGAAATTATCAAAGTCAAGGGACCTATCGGCGTAGGCAAGGCTCTTGCAACGGTAAACGGTGAAAAAGCGGTATCCGCAGAGATCACTTTTGCTATCAAATAACGGAAGGCGAACCCTGTATGTTCAATAAGATTCTCATCGCCAACAGAGGCGAGATCGCTATCAGAATAATCCGTGCGTGCAGAGAGCTCGGCATAAAGACGGTAGCCGTATATTCTACAGCCGACAAGACTGCGCTTCACGCTCAGATAGCCGACGAGGCAATATGCATAGGTCCTGCCGCATCAAAGGACAGCTATCTTAACTCGAAGGCTCTGCTTGCCGCCTGTGAGATAACAGGCGCTCAGGCTATACACCCCGGCTTTGGCTTTCTTTCCGAGAACAGCCATTTTGTACGCCTTTGCGACAAGTGCGGAATAAAGTTCATCGGTCCCGGTGCTGACGCTATGGACGCAATGGGCGACAAGGCGAACGCCAAGAAGACCATGATAGAAAACGATGTTCCCGTTGTTCCCGGCTCCGACGGAGTTGTCGAAACTATTGAAGAAGCTAAGGAGATAGCCGACAGGATAGGCTATCCCATAATGGTAAAGGCAAGCGCAGGCGGCGGCGGACGAGGCATAAGACTTGTAGAAAAGCCCGAAGAGCTTGAAGCGGCTATCACCGCCGCAAAGCAGGAGGCAAAACAGTTCTTCGCAAACGATGATATATACATCGAGAAGTTCATAGTTAATCCGAGACATATCGAGATACAGCTTCTTGCCGACGAACACGGAAATGTTATTTATCTCGGCGAGCGTGACTGTTCTTTACAGCGCCGCAATCAGAAGGTGCTTGAAGAAAGTCCCAGCCCCGTTATGACCGAAGACCTCCGCAGAAGAATGGGCGAGGCGGCAGTAAGAGCCGCAAAGGCGTGCGGCTATTCAAACGCAGGAACGGTAGAGTTCCTTGTAGATAAGGACCTCAACTTCTATTTTATGGAGATGAACGCAAGAATACAGGTTGAGCATCCCGTTACCGAGATGGTAACAGGCGTAGACCTTGTAAAAGCGCAGATAAACATTGCCGCAGGACTCCCCCTCCCGTATAAGCAGGAGGATATAAAGCTCACCGGCCATGTAATAGAGTGCCGTATCAATGCAGAAGAGCCCAAGAACAACTTCCGCCCGTGTCCCGGCTGTATCAAGTCCATACATATGCCCGGCGGATTCGGAGTAAGAATCGACACTGCGGTATATCAGGGCTATGAGATACCTCCCTATTATGACAGCATGATAGCAAAGGTGTTGGTAAAAGGCACAGACAGGAAAGAAGCAATACAGAAGATGAAAGTCGCACTTGCGGAGTTCCTTGTCGAAGGTATCAATACCAATATAGATTTTCAGCTGAATCTTTTGCGTGACGAGGATGTCGAAAGCGGAAACTTTGACATAGGCTTCCTTAACCGCAAGGATCTGACGAATTATTGATAAAGCCACAAGCAAACGAAAAGGCGGTGCTATAATTGTTAGAAGATCTGTTTAAAATGGTCAAGGACCGTTTTAACGATGAAAAAGAAGAGCAGTCGCAGGCAAAAGCTCCCGAGATACCGAAGGATCTGCTGTTCAAATGCCCTCGCTGTCAGAGCGTGTTCTATATGGACGAGTTTGAAAAGCGCAAGAAGACCTGTCCGACCTGTAACTACCACGCAAGACTGTCGGCAAAAGAGCGTCTTGATATCACGGCGGATAAAGACAGCTTCAAGCCTTTTGACGAGAATATGACCTCGCTCAATCCTATCTCCTTCCCCGATTATGAGAAGAAGATAAAAGGGATGCAGGAAGCTACGGGACTTAATGACGCAGTAGTTACCGGCGAGTGTACCATAAGAGGCTACCGTGCCGTTATCGGTATAATGGACTCCAACTTTATGATGGCGAGCATGGGAAGCGTTGTAGGCGAGAAGATAACAAGAGCGTTTGAATATGCGACCGAGCATAAACTGCCCGTGATACTGTTTACCGCTTCGGGCGGAGCAAGAATGCAGGAGGGCATAATTTCCCTTATGCAGATGGCGAAGACGAGCGGTGCGGTAAAACGCCACAGCGACGCAGGCGGTCTTTATATCACCGTTCTGACCGATCCGACAACAGGCGGCGTCACAGCGTCGTTTGCAAGTCTGGGAGATATAATCCTTGCAGAACCAAAGGTGCTGGTCGGATTTGCCGGAAGAAGAGTTATCCAGGATACGATAAAGCAGAAGCTGCCCGATGACTTCCAGACGGCTGAGTTCCTGCTGGAAAGCGGTTTTGTCGATGCGATAGCCGACAGACGCTCTATGCGTAAAACGCTGTCGAATATCCTCAGACTTCATAACTACAAAAAAATCGGCGCAAACTGGCAGCACGGTTGAAAGGACGAATGAGAAATGTCAAATCTGACCGCTACACAGCATCTTGAGATAATCAGAGAAAAAAACCGTCCTACGGTAAATGATTATATTCCTGCTATATTCAATCATTTCGTCGAGTTTCACGGTGATCGTCATTTCGGTGACGATGCGGCTATAATGGCAGGTATAGCAACGCTTAACAGCACTCCCGTTACTGTCATAGCACAGGTAAAGGGAAGAAATCTGGACGAAAACAAAAAGTCGAACTTTTCAATGCCTCACCCCGAGGGCTACAGAAAAGCGCTTAGACTTGCATATCAGGCGGAAAAATTCCACCGCCCCGTTATCTGCTTTGTTGATACTCCCGGCGCATTCTGCGGAGTAGACGCAGAAAAGAGAGGTCAGGGCGAAGCGATAGCAAAGAATATTGCCGAGTTTATGACGCTGAAGACTCCCGTTATTTCGGTTGTACTGGGCGAAGGCGGAAGCGGCGGTGCGCTTGCCCTTGCGGTATGCGACGAGCTTGCAATGCTTGAGCACGCATTGTATTCGGTTATTTCTCCGAGAGGCTTCGCTTCGATATTATGGAAGGACCCTTCAAGAGAAAAAGAGGCAGCCGACCTTATGAAGATTACAGCAGACGATCTTTACAGCTTCGGCGTATGCGATAAGATAATCCCTGAGCCTGTAGGCGGCGCACATACAGACCCTGCACAGACGGCAGAGAACATATCCGAGTATCTTATCAGCGCAGTTGAACGGCTGTCAAAACTCGACATTCCTACCCTGCTTGACAACAGATACAAGAAGTTCCGCAAGATAGGCGTGTTCAGCGAATAAGCGCAAAAAACGGCATACCTTTAGTGCAAATGCACAATATGCTGTCAGACGGACAAAAAGTTGTGCAAAGTGTAGAAAACCTACGCTTAAATTAATAAAATTTTATAATTTATTTGTTATAAATACGACTTGATTATTTCGGCGTTATGCCGTATAATATTAACGAAAGAAAATTTCTTTGAAAAAACGGAGGAGATTTCAAATGGTATTTGATAAGGTAAAGAAAATAATCATTGATCAGCTTGATGTTGAAGAGGATAAGGTTACCGAAGCAGCAAGCATCACAGACGACCTCGGCGCTGACTCATTAGACGTTGTTGACCTCGTTATGAGCTTTGAAGAAGAGTTCGATATCGAGATCCCCGATGATCAGGTTGAGAAGATCAAGACTGTCGGTGACATCGTTAAGTTCATCGAAGAAAAGGTTGACTGATCACACACTTGCTTTTAGCATTATCAGCCGTATTTGTTGAACAGATACGGCTTTTTTTCTGTAAGGAGGGCTTTGCGTATGAATGCCGTATGTTTTACCGGACACAGAAAGATAGATTGTCCGGATATGTATGCGCTGAAAACTCTGCTTGACAGTACGATATGCGGACTTGTAAAGAGAGGCGTTACCGACTTTTATTGCGGCGGCGCACTCGGCTTTGACACTATGTGTGCGCATATGATACTGTATCTTAAAAAGCGCAAGGCACTCGGTATAAAACTGCACCTTGTACTCCCCTGCTCAAACGAGGAGCAGACAAAAAACTGGAGCTACAACGATAAGCAGGAGTTCTATGCCATACTGATGGCGGCAGACGATGTCGAATATATCGGCTCGGAATACACAAAGGACTGCATGAAACGCCGCAATGCGAGAATGATAGAGCTGTCTGACGGATGTGTGTGCTACTATGATGAATCTGTCGGGAGAAGCGGCACGGGACAGACGGTGAGGATGGCTGAGAGTAAGGGCATAGAGATAATCAATCTGTTTTCAATGACATAAAGCAACGGGGAGAAGCTCACGCTTCTCCCCGTAGTTTTGCAAAAAAAGCACCTGCATAAAGCAGGTGCAAATCATAGCAAACAAAGCAAAATCAGTCAGGAAATATACCAAAAAAAGAAGTGGTCGTAGATATCACAATTAATCGTTATCTGCCTTGAGAACGGCGTTCAGCATTACCGTTGCGCCCTCGGTGCAGTGCTCGGGGCTTGAGTATTCCGGCTCGCAGTGTGAAAGGCCGTCCTTTGACTGTACAAATATCATTGTAGTAGGCAGCATATATGCGGCAAACTGTGCGTCGTGTCCTGCGCCGGAGTGAATGTACTGGTGCTTTACGCCGCATTCTTCAGCGGCCTGCTTGACATATCCGACGAGCTTTTTATCCCAGTATACCGTGTCACGGTTCCATGCCTTCTCAACCTTGCAGGTACAGCCTGCCCATGTCTTTTCTTCGCAGGACTTGACAATGGCAAGCACCTTTTCGAGTACCTTGGGGTCTTCGTGGCGTGAATCGAATGAGAAGTCGAAATAGTCGGGTACGCAGGTGTGTACACAAGGATGGCATACTACTTCGCCCGTTGTGTAAACAAGGTCGCTGTAGCCGAGCTTGTCTATCTCTTCATGCAGATAGCACAGAGCCTGTGAAGCGGCAAGGAATGCGTCACGGCGCTTAGGCATCGGGAATGTGCCTGCGTGAGTGGTCTGACCGTAGAACTTCAGTCTGTAGTTGAACATACCCAGAACACAGTCTACAACACCGATATCGTTTCCTGCGTCTTCAAGGATAGGTCCCTGCTCTATATGAGTTTCAAACATATACATATATTTTTCGGGAGAAAGACGATACTTCTTGTCGCCCTTGAAGCCCGATTTTTCAAGAGCCTCGCCGAATGTGCCGGTGTTGTCAAGAATACTCTTTGACTGCATCATATCTTCGTACTTGAACTTTGCTCTGATATCTTCGGGCAGATAGTCGTAGCAGACAATACCCGAGCACATCATGGCAGGCGGATAGAGCGAGCCCTCTTCATTAGTCCATATCATTGCCGTAAGCGGATGCTTGTGAGGAATCGACTGCTCTGCTACCGTTTCAAGAACCTCCATAGCGGACATAACGCCGAGAATACCGTCGTAGTTGCCGCCGTTCTTTACCGAGTCGCAGTGCGAAGCCATTACTATGCGCTTTGCGTCGGGATCGCTGCCGGGAAGCGTAGCGTAGATGTTTGCGACATCGTCGATCTCTATCTCTGCGCCTATCGCCTTCATACGCTTGATAAATTCATTTCTCGCCATCAGCGCTTCGGGTGACAGCGAATAACGGGTGATTCCGCCGTGGCCTGCGTCGCCGAATTTGCTGAAAGTAGCTATCTTATCCTTCATTCTCTCTAAACTGCATTTATACATTTTTACTTCGTCCTTTCCTGTTTGACAAAACGGCGCAGAACACCTTGTCCTGCGCCGTTGCCGTTTATTTTTCTTTATCTGTATTGTACTACCCCGACAGATAAAGGTCAACCGCTTTTATTGCCTTTTGTGCCACAGCACAACTATCATTGTGCAAGTTCTGTTTAAACTTCTTGCAAAATCGGAAGAATCACAAACGATTATTGCGGTTTATTCGCCGACATCTGAATTTATTTTTGTGAAAAAATGCAAAATTTAAACGACAGCGATTTATCATCGCAAACGGCGGTGTAATTTTGCCGAGGATAAGGCAAAAAAATACTGCAGATACTGTATTAATGCGCATTTATCGACACGCAATTTGCCTATAAAACGGGCATTATTGCTTGATTTTTTGTATAATTCGGGGAAATTTTGATTAATGTTTTGCATTTACTTGACGAAAAAGCGGTTATGATATATCATTATAATGAATAAGTAGATTTTTCGTACGGCTGAACGGCTGTGCAGAGGAGAAACAATGAAAACTATTATTTCGGCGTCAATGCTGGCGAGCGATCTTGCAAATATAGAAAAAGAGATCACCCGTACCGATGCATCGGGCATAGACTGGCTCCACATAGATGTTATGGACGGCGTATTTGTTGACAATATAACCTACGGAAACAATGTGGTAAAGGCAATAAGGCGAGTAAGCGATATGTATTTCGATACGCATCTTATGGTAAACGATCCTACAAGGCTGATACCTCTTTTTGCCGACGCAGGCAGCGATATGCTGACTATACACCTTGAGAGCAAGGGCGACACAAAAGAAAATCTTGCTGAGATAAGGCGGTGCGGTATGCGCTCGGGACTTGCTATAAAGCCCGATACTGACTGGAAAGAAAGTATACCGTATCTTGAGCTGTGCGATATGGTGCTTGTTATGACGGTAGAACCCGGCTACGGCGGACAGGGATTTATACCTCAGTGTGCAAAAAAGGTAGAACAGCTTCGGGATTATTGCAATAAAAACGGCTTTGAGCAGATGAACATACAGGTTGACGGCGGAATCAATGCAGATACAGCAGTTATAGCAAAGTCTGCCGGAGCAAATGTACTGGTAGCAGGAACATATCTGTTTAAAGCGGCTGATATGAAGTCGGCGGCAGACCTGATACGCTAAAAGCAGTCGGAGATAGTTTCCGGCGCTGTCGGCGTTATCAGCCTGAAGTATTCTTCCGTATCGCAAAGGGCGGCTTTTCCGCTGCCGATAATTTCGGTATATTCCGAAGCGATATGCTTAACTGCGTTTTTGCAGGCGTATATGACCAGACGGTAGCTGTCTGTTTTTGGGTCGTGATATAAAGACGCCTTTTCTCTTTTTTTTCGGAGGATACGGCAAAGGGCGGCGATATCGCTGAGTCTGCCCGAGCATATCACAGTACGGTTATCCTCGCAGGACGGTTTTGGCGGCTTTTGTCTTGCGCCTTTAAGGCAGGAAACATAAAGCGTACAGCCTCCGTCGCATTTGGGAAACGCCTCTACAAGAAGTCTTTCTCCCGACAGCTTAAGACCGTGCTTTTCGCAGACGGACGAAATAAGGCGTGACAGGGCAAGCTCGGTTTCGTGAGAGCGCCCCGAGATATCCTCGTACTTTATATTGCATCCATCCATATCGGATGGTTCGAGAGTGATTTTTACCGTGTTTCCTGCAAGCGTATCTATACGCATAACTGCACCTCCGTGTTTATACCGAATATAAATGACCGTTGTATATTATTATATGTGACGGGTGATATCCTGTGCGGCAAAAACCGCATACAGTCTGAAAGGACATATCTGATAAATGAACAGACCGACAAATGAAGAGTTGTTAAAAAAGATAGAAGACGCTCCTTTGCTTATGGCAAAAGAGGCGGCTTCGAAAAAACTGCGTAAAGCACGCAGCATATACGGCGACCAGATCCTTTTTATGCTGGCGATAACTGTAATAGCTACCTGCTTTTCGGGCTGGAGAGTGGTAGCTGTTTGCGCCTGCTCGGTTCTATGCTGTATACTTACCGATATGACAGGCTGTTTTCTTTCAAAGAAGGAATACGGCGTAAAGGATCTATCCACCATTGCTTACGGAATGGCGCTTGCGCTGATGCTCCCGGCAAGCGTGGAGTATTATATAGTTGTTATCGGTGCGGTGCTTGCCATTACCGTTAAGCACATTTTCGGCGGCAAGGATAATTATATTTTCAATCCTGCGGCGGTTGCCATAGCCTTTCTTATAATCTGCTATCCTACGCAGGTATTGATGTATCCTCAGTTCGGCGCACATCCTGAGCTGTTCGGCGACACTGGAACGCTCGTCAGCAGTATTGAGAGCAGTTTTATAAAGAACGGCGCAATGCCTTCGCTCTCTCCCCTTGAGATACTGATGGGACAGTTCGCAGGGCCTATAGGAACTACTCACATACTGGTGCTTATAGTAAGCGCAGTCTGCCTTATCTGCCGCAGGAGCGTATCTCTTTCGGCTACTGTAAGCGGTATGGCGGTAATAGGCGTACTGTCTTATTTAACGACAGATGTACAGCCGGCGATCGACAGTACGGTATTCCGTTTTATAAGCGGATTTGTGCTGTTCGGCTTCATATTCCTTGCAAGCGATCCGCAGACGCTGCCTCTTACAAACGGCGGCAGAGTGCTGTACGGAATAGCGCTCGGCACGATAACCGTCATTTTCAGAAATACCGCAAATATCGAGGGCGTATTTGTGTTCTCGCTTCTTATAGTAAATGCATTATCGCTGTATCTTGATAAGCTGTGGTTTATGATAGTGACAAAGACAAAACAGCTTATAAGATATCTGAGGCTCAACTTAGGCTCGTTTGAGCGAATGTCGAAGGACGCAAAGCAGGGAAAGACGCCTGCCCTTACGGACACTCAGGAGATAATGATAGAACCCGTGAATTATAATATGCCTCCCATCGACAACAAGGTGACAAAGGTAAAGCGTCATAAAAAGCCGATATATGAGAGCATTTCGGATAAAATAAGCGACGCTGTAAAAAAACGCAAAAAACCTTCGGCGCAAATCGCCGATAATGCCGATAATTCGGAAATAAACCCAAAGGAGGCGCAGGATGGCTCAGGCAAAACAGATGAAGCCGCTGAAGACACGCAAAAGTAACTTCAAGTTTACCCGTGATCTTTTTGACGGTCTTGCAAAACAGAATGTTGTGCTGATGACAGGTATAGTAAACGCACCGGTTATAATCGCTGCGACCACCTTTAAAAAGGGCGTGGTTATCGCCATAGCGTTTGCCTTAATATCTTTTCTTACGATAGTGACCTGTTCTTTTATACCGAAGAAAATCGTTTATACCCTCAGAGTAATTATATATGCGGTTGTAGGCTCGGTCTATTATATCCCCACCGTGCTTTTGCTCGAGCAGATGTTTCCGCTTACGGTTGAGCTTATCGGAATATATATGCCGCTTATTATCACCAATGCGCTTATATTCTCAAAGACCGAGAGCCGCTTTTATCTTGAAAACAGGCTTAAAATGATAGTGGATGTGCTGTTCTTTATAGCCGGTTTTTCGGTGATATGCGTGCTTACGGGCGGATTCAGAGAGGTGATATGCTTCGGCACATTAGCAGGCATTAAGCTGTTTGATTTCAGCATTGCCGCATTTGAGTCGCCTTTCGGCGGATTTATCCTTGTCGGAATAATGGCAGGAACATTCAGAGCGCTTTATAATTATCTGCGCAACCGCAGAATAAAACAAAACGCTGCTCAGCACAACGCAGAGGCGGTAAAGGTGTATCGGAAGGCATCCTCACAGAATAAAAAAGACGCCGGTACGCCTGCTTTGCAAAGCGGCAATGAGAAGTAAGGAGCGGCAGAATGGATAAACTGTTATTATTTATTAACGCCGCAATGCTTGCGATGTTTGTTGAAAATGCAATATTCTCCCGTGCGCTCGGCACAAGCGTAGCATTTTACGCTTCGAGAAAAAAGGAGAGTATATTCGGACTCGGAGTCGGCATAACATATGTTATCGTCATTTCGAGCTGTATCACATATTTTATTGACGGCTGGCTTGCCGAGTGGCAGTATTTCTATGTCGTTATGCCGCTTATATACACGGTGGTGGTGAGCATAGTATATACGGGAAGCCTGCTCATTATATGGCGGTTTATGCCGAAAATATTCAGAAACATAAAGAAATATGTCCACTTGTCCGTATTCAATGCGGCTGTACTCGGTGCGCTGTTTTTGAATACGACTTATCACGGAGATTTCTTTTCGTATATGGGCTTCGGAGTCGGAATAGCGGCAGGTTTCTTTATTGCGGTATTTTTCCTGCATATTGCAAATGACCGCCTTAACTCACCGCTTATCCCCGAGGCTTTCAGAGGAATGCCGATAATGATGGTATTTATAGGAATTATGTCACTTGCTTTTTATGCGCTGACAGGATACAATACAGGCGCTATCTGAGATAAGGATGCGGAAAACTATGAGAAGAAAAAACGGTTTTAAAGTCAAGAGAACAAGAAAAAATCTGTACAAGAGGCGTAAAAGCACAGGCAGAAAGATTTTTGAAGGAGTGCTTTTCGTAATAGTTTTAGGCGGACTGGTTTTTATCGGTTATTCGGTAGCTTCTCCGCTGCTGAAGTTCTTTAGCGGAGATAATCAGAACAGCTCTGCGGTAAGCGAGCCGGTATGGGTACCGCCCGAATCCTCAGGCGATGATACTTCTTCCGATGGCACGTCAACAGAATCGTCACCGCAGACAACTACCGAAAAGCCTCAGGATGATCCGACGCAGAACAAAGTCTTATATGCGGCTTTGGTTCCCGATACGGCGCTCCAGAGCGAGAGTGCGCTTAAAAAACAGCTTACAACGCTTAAAGACAGCGGATATAATACGGCGGTATTCTCTCTCAAGAATACAACGGGAGAACTGCTTTACAAGTCGGCGCTCAGCACCGTGAAGGATAATGCCGATGTAAACAAGGGTAAGTTGACAGCTCAGCAGATAGTTAAGGCGAGCACCGATGCAGGATTGACCCCCGTTGCGTCGATAACCACGCTGTACGACCGAAAGACTCCGTATCTGTTTGACAGCGCAGGATATATAATTTCGGACGGCAACTGGAGCTGGCTTGACGCCGCCGCAGATAACGGCGGTAAGCCTTGGACAACGCCCTATTCCAAAGATGCGGTAAACTACTACGCTTCAATATGCGCCGAGCTTGCAAAGGCAGGATTTACGGATATAGAGCTTGAGAACACTATCTTCCCCAACTTCCAGGCGTATGACTACTCTCTTCTTTCAAAGGATGTACAGTCTGCAAACAGGAGCGACAAGCTTGCGGCGCTTGCTCAGGCTTGCGGTGAGAAGGCAAAAGCGGAAAATGCGTCTGCTACGGTTGAGATAAAAGCCGGCGAGCTTCTGACAATGAATGTTAATACCTACGACGGCACGGCTGAGATATGGTCGTCAAAGGATAAGATGAAGGATTGCAGAGTTCTTGTAACTATGGACACTTCATTACTCGGAAAGAATCTGCAGACATCGTCGGACAAGACAACCGCCGTAAACAAGAGTGCGGCAGAGGGAGTAAAGCAGGTATTTACTCTTGTTAAAAAGACGGTAGGCGAAGCGGAGATTTCGGTAGGAATAACCGGCAGCTCAAAGCTTTCAGCCGATGATATCAAAAAATGCAGAGATGAGCTTGAAAAACTCGGCTTTACCGATATAAGATTTGAATAATTCGGGCAAAACGCTTGCATTTGAATTATCTTTAGGTTATAATAAGTAGAGCAAACGCTCCAAATAAGAAAGGAATACAACAATGACCGATTTACTGACATTATTAACAAGCAACACCAGCGCACAGACCGCAACACAGGGCGGAACGGATATTTTAAGCATCCTTACAATGCTTATCCCTCTTGCTCTTATGATAGTGATTTTCTATTTCCTCATCATCAGACCCGAGAAGAAGCGCAGTAAGAAGATGAAAGAAATGCTCGACAACCTTGAAGTTGCAGATGAAGTTGTTACGACCGGCGGCATCATAGGCAGAGTGCTCAGAGTAACCGAAGATACGGTACTTATCGAAACAGGCT
>Ga0129308_1001328_pt1 | contig 26475 bp, 21 predicted proteins | sample L827metagenome_FD_94440 | JGI IMG/M metagenome (GOLD analysis project Ga0129308, IMG submission 94440) | Ring-tailed lemur group fecal microbial communities from Wisconsin, USA - L827 metagenome | ecosystem: Host-associated > Mammals > Digestive system > Large intestine > Fecal | place: USA...
CCATCGTCCCGGCCCTGATTCTCAGCCTGCTGGGTCTGATTCTCTGCGAAGGAGGCGCCTTCCTCTTCCGCGTCTATATCGGCACGGTGGCCGCCTCGCTGTGGCAGACGGTCCTGCTGCCGGAAATCCTCTTCTCCGTTCTCGCCTTCCCCCTGTTCTATCTCGGTGCGTGGGCTGTTTCCCAGATTGGGAGGTAATCTATGGAATATAAAACTACGATTCGTATCACAGCGCTGCTGGCCGCCGTCGTCATCGTCATCGGCGCCTTCATCGGCCGGCTGTACCAGATTCAGGTCACGCAGGCGGAAAATGTTGTCTCCTCCACGGACACCTACCCCTTCCTGACCCATGTCACCGCCGCCCGCGGCAACATTCTGGACCGGAACGGCACCGTTCTCGTCTCCAACCGGGCCAGCTACAATCTGACCATCAACGACTATATCATCTACAGCACCCAGAACACCAACCAGAATATTCTGACCCTTGTCAACAAGTGCAACGAGCTGGAGCTGGAATACGCCGACCATCTGCCCATCTCGCAGCAGACCCCCTACGTCTCGACCTATGAGGACCTGAGCACCAACTGGCAGGGCTATTTCAAGACCTATATGTCCGAGCGGGACTGGGACCTCGATATGACGGCCACCAGCCTGATGAAGCAGCTCCGGGAGACCTACCGGGTCCCGGAGGACTGGTCCGACGAGGACGCCCGCAAGGTCGTGGGCATTCGCTACGAGCTGGAGCTCCGGCACTATGTCTATGCGATCTCCACCTACGTGCTCTGCTATGACATCTCGCCCGACGACCTCGCCACGATCATCGAGCTGAGCATCCCCGGCGTCAACGTGGAGACGACCACGGTCCGGCAGTACAACACCACCTACGCGGCCCATATCCTCGGCAGCGTGGGCAAGATGACCGCTGAGGAATACGAGACCTATAAGGAGCTGGGCTACTCCATGGACGCCTATGTGGGCAAGGAGGGCTTCGAGCTGGCCTTTGAGGACCAACTGCACGGCACCGACGGCGAAAAACGCACCGTTCTCTCCTCCAGCGGCGAGGTCCTTGAGGAGACCTACACCAAGGAACCGCAAGCCGGCAACAACGTCGAGCTGACCATCGACCTCGATCTGCAGATGGTGAGCGAAAACGCCCTGGCTTCTCACATCGAAAATGTCCGGGAAAACGGCATTTCCTCCTCCAATAACGACAACGACGGCACCGGCAAGGACGCCGAGGGCGGCGCGGTCGTCGTCATAAGCTGCAAGGAGGACACGGCAGGCGAGGTCCTCGCCTGCGCCAGCTACCCGACCTACAACCTCGCAACCTATTCCGAGGACTTCCAGGAGCTGCTGGAGGATCCCTACGCCCCGCTCTACAACCGGGCGCTTCAGGCCATCTACAATCCCGGCTCCACCTTCAAGATGGTCACCGGCATTGCGGCCGTGGACTATCTGGGCTTCAATCCCCAGCAGGGCATTGAGGACGAAGGCGTCTATACCTACTATGAGGACGAGGGCTTCACGCCGAAATGTATGGTCTACAAAAACTACGGCGTCAATCACGGCCTTGTCGATCTGCGCCGCGCCCTCACCGTCTCCTGCAACTACTACTTCTATGAGGTCGCCAACCAGATCTACTACAAATTCAATCACACCATCGCCCCCATCGACGAGGTCGCCAAGGCCATGGGCCTCGGTGAGAGCACCGGCGTCGAGCTGACAGAGGCCGTCGGCTACCGGGCCAACGCCGAGACAAAGGCCAAGCTCTATAACGACGACCAGAGCGGCTTCTACGGCGCCGACGCCCTGATGGCCGCCATCGGCCAGTCGGAAAACAAATTCACGGTTTTGCAGCTCGCCACCTACGTCGCTACCCTCGCCAACCAGGGCACCCGCTACCGCAGCACCTTCCTGCAGCGCGTTCTCTCCGCCGACTTTTCCACGCTGGTCAAGCAGAACACGCCGGAGATCGTCAACCAGTTGGACATCTCCGAGGAGGCCATGTCCGCCATCCACGACGGCATGGTTGCCTGCGCTACCGACGGCGCCGAGGGCACGGCCCGCAGCACCTTCCTGAACTACCAGAGCGAGACGGGGATCCTCGTGGCCGCCAAGACCGGCACCGCTGAGCACGACGCCGGCGGTTCCAGCCACGCCTCCTTTGTCTGCTATGCGCCGGCGGACGATCCGGAGATCGCCATCGCCATCTATGTGGAAAAGGGCGGCAGCGGCAGCTCCCTTGGCCCCATCGCCAAGGCCATCCTGGACGCCTACTTTGCCGAAGACACCTCCTCGGAGACGACCTATGCGGAGGGCCGGCCCAACTAAAAAATATTGAACCGAATCGGAGACAAAACTGCCATGCGCGACGAAATTTGTATCAGGGGCGCCCGCGCCAATAACCTGAAAAATATCGATATCAACATCCCCAGAGACAAGCTGGTCGTCATGACCGGCCTCTCCGGCTCCGGCAAATCCAGCCTGGCCTTCGACACAATCTATGCCGAGGGCCAGCGGCGCTATGTGGAGTCGCTCTCCTCCTACGCCCGCCAGTTTCTCGGGCAGATGGACAAGCCGGAGGTAGACGCCATTGACGGCCTCTCCCCGGCCATCTCCATCGACCAGAAGACGACCTCCAAAAATCCCCGCTCTACCGTGGGCACCGTGACGGAGATCTACGACTATCTCCGCCTGCTCTGGGCCAGAGTCGGCACGCCGCACTGTCCCAAATGCGGCAAAGAAATCCACAAGCAGACCGTGGACCAGATCGTCGACCAGATCATGGCGCTGCCGGAGGGCACAAAATTTCAGATCCTCTCCCCGGTCATTCGCGGCAAAAAGGGCGAGCACCTCAAGGTCTTTGAGGACGCCAGAAAGAGCGGCTATGCCCGCGTCCGGGTGGATGGCAACCTCTATGAGCTGACGGAGACCATCGAGCTGAACCGGAACCAGAAGCACAACATCGAGGTCGTCGTGGACCGCCTGATTATGCGGGGCGACCTCACCCGCCGTCTGACCGATTCGGTGGAGACCGCTTCGTCTCTGTCCGGCGGCCTGTGCATCGTCCACGAGATTCAGACCGGACGGGATACCATGTTCTCCCAGAACTACGCCTGCGAGGACTGCGGTATCTCGATTCCCGAGCTGTCGCCCCGGATGTTCTCCTTCAACAATCCCTATGGCGCCTGCCCCACCTGCACCGGCCTCGGCACCCAGCTCAAGGCCGATCCCGGCCTGATTATCCCGGACCCCTCGCTGTCCATTCTGGACGGAGCCATCCAGCTCTCCGGCTGGAATAACCTCAAGGGCGACGGCATCTCCCGGATGTACTTCGAAGCCCTGTCCAAAAAATACCACTTTTCCCTGACCGATCCGGTCCAGTCCCTCTCCAAAGAGGCGATGGATATCATCCTCTATGGCACCAAGGGCGAGAAGCTGCAGCTCTACTATGAGCGCGGCAACGGCCGCGGTATGCTGGAACAGCCCTTTGAGGGCGTGCTCAACAATCTGGAGCGCCGCTTCCGCGAGACCCAGTCCGACAGCGTCCGCAAAGAGCTGGAGGAGTGTATGTCCACCCAGCCCTGCCCCCACTGCCACGGAGACCGTCTCTCCGACCTGGCCCGGGCAGTCACGGTCGGCGGTCTCTCCATCGCGGACTTCTGCCGTCTGCCGGTCAGCGACGCCCTGCGCTTTATGGAACATCTCCAGCTCGACGGCGCCAAGGCCATTATCGCAGCGGAAATCCTGAAGGAAATCAAATCGCGGCTGGGTTTTTTGCAGAATGTGGGCCTCAGCTACCTGACTCTGGCCCGGGCGGCGGCCACGCTGTCCGGCGGCGAGAGCCAGCGCATCCGCCTCGCAACCCAGATCGGCTCCAGCCTGATGGGCGTGCTCTATATTCTGGACGAGCCCTCCATCGGACTCCACCAGCGGGACAATGAGAAGCTGCTGAACACCCTCAAATATCTGCGGGACCTTGGCAACACGCTGATCGTCGTCGAGCACGACGAGGACACCATGCGGGCCGCCGACCAGATTATCGACGTCGGTCCCGGCGCCGGCGTCAACGGCGGCCATATCGTCGCCCAGGGCGCCCTGGAGGACATCATCGCCTGTCCGGAATCCCTCACAGGTCAGTATCTCTCCGGCGTCAAAAAGATTCCCGTGCCTGCCCAGCGGCGGCAGGGGAATGGCAAGACGCTGCGCTTCTGCGGCTGCCGGGAGAACAACCTCCAGAATATCGACGTGGAGATTCCCCTGGGGACCCTTACCTGTGTGACCGGCGTCTCCGGCTCCGGCAAATCCAGTCTCGTGGGCGAGATCATCTACAAGACCCTGGCCAGCAAGCTGAACCGGGCAAAACTGCGGCCCGGCCTCTACGACCGCGTCGAGGGTCTCAAAAATCTGGACAAGGTCATCGGCATCGACCAGAGCCCCATCGGCAAGACGCCCCGCTCCAACCCTGCCACCTACACCGGCCTCTTCAACGACATCCGGGACCTCTTTGCCTCGACGGCGGAGGCCAAAGCCCGGGGCTACGGCCCGGGCCGGTTCTCCTTCAACGTCAAGGGCGGCCGCTGCGAGGCCTGCTGTGGCGACGGTCTTGTGAAGATCGAGATGCATTTCCTGCCGGACGTCTATGTCCCCTGCGACGTCTGCCACGGCCAGCGCTACAACCGCGAAACCCTGGAGGTCGCCTACAAGGGCAAGAACATCTACGAGGTGCTGGATATGACCGCCGACGAGGCGCTGGTGTTCTTTGAAAACCTGCCCCGGCTGCGGGAGAAGGTCCAGACCATCGTGCAGGTGGGCCTTGGCTATGTCAAGCTGGGCCAATCCTCCACGACGCTCTCCGGCGGCGAGGCCCAGCGGGTCAAGCTCGCTACGGAGCTGAGCCGGCGCTCCACCGGCTCCACCATGTATATTCTCGACGAGCCGACCACCGGCCTCCACATGGCCGACGTCCACAAGCTGATCGACGTGCTGCAGGCCCTGGTGGACGCAGGGAACACGGTGCTGGTCATCGAGCACAATCTGGACGTCATCAAGACGGCGGACTATCTGATCGACCTCGGCCCCGAGGGCGGCGACGGCGGCGGACAGATTGTCGCCACCGGGACACCGGAGCAGGTAGCGAAAAATCCAAACAGCTTCACCGGTGAATATTTGAGAAAGGTGCTTTGAGTTATGGCAGTGCATGAGGGACACCGGCAGCGTCTTCGCGCGCATCTGGTGGAGGGCGGCCTGGACAGCTTCAGCGACGTGCAGACGCTGGAGCTTCTGCTGGGCTATGCCATCGCCCGCAAGGATGTCAACCCGCTGGCCCATGCGCTGCTGAACAAGTTCGGCTCTCTGCCGAATGTTCTGGACGCCTCCATCCAGGAGCTGCAAGCAGTGCCGGGAATCGGGGAAAACGCCGCGGTGCTGCTCAGCCTGCTGCCGCAGCTTGCGCGGCGCTATGCCATTGCCAAAAACCAGGTCGGGACCATCCTGGACACCACGGACAAGGTGGGCAATTATCTGGTTCCCTTCTTTTTGGACGCCACGGAGGAGCAGGTCTATCTCCTCTGCCTGGACGCCAAGTGCAAGGTCCTCGACTGCCGGAAGCTGTTCAACGGCTGCGTGAATACCGTTGCCGTCAGTGTGCGGCGGGTGATGGAGGAGGCCCTGCGGCACAGCGCCTCCTCGGTGGTCCTGGCCCACAATCACGTCTCCGGGCTTGCGCTGCCCTCCCGGGAGGACGAGGACACCACGAGAACCGTCAGGAACGCGCTGGAGACCGTGGGCATCGTCCTGTTTGACCATATCATTGTCGCCGGCGGCGACTTTGTCTCCATGGCCCAGAGCGGCATGATGGCCCGCCTGTAGGCGCGCCTTCCAATCTCAAAAAAACGGACAGCCAGACGGGCTGTCCGTTTTCGTCTCTTGTCAGTCTTTGTAGAAGGCCCAGAGGTTGCCGATCTGCGTGGAGATCCGATCATAGCTCCAGAGCTGGTCGCTGCGGATCTGACTGTTGGGGTCGTTGACCTGGAACATGTCGTCCTCTACGCCCACGATGACGATAAAGTGGCCCTTCTGCGTGAAATCGCCGGGCAGCATGCTGCAGATGATGGGATTTCCCGCCATAAGCTCGCTTTTCATGCGGTTTTCATCCAGGGGAAGCTCCCTGCTGGTGAGCCCGTACTCCTGGCAGCCCTCCGTCATCAGGGACCAGGCGCTGCCGGCTCCATCCACATAGTGGCCGTTGTCCATGGCGAATTGCGCCACGCGGTTCGGTGTGATTGTGTTGTCCCCGCTGAGGCCGGCTGCCACCATGGAAAGGCACGTCGGTCCGCAGCCGGTGATGGCCAGGAAGTCTGTGCCGTAGTTGGTGTAGCCCCAGCGCTCGTCCCACTGCAGCAGCAGCGGAATCTCTCCCACGGTCACATCGCCAATCGTTTCCGGCGGTGTGTCGTCCTTGTGTTCCGGGTAATCCAGCACAAATTGCAGGGTCTCCTCATTCTTCGAGAGGAGCTCCAGCAGGCTGCTGGGGTAGTCGGCGCTGTTTTCCACAACCGCCGCAATCTCCGGATTGTCCCCGGCCATCTCCTGCAGCTTTTGCAGCACGTCGCTCTGCCCGCCGGACCGGGCGCTGGAGCCGGTTTCCTCTGTTGTTTCCGGTACAGCCTGGACATCATATGTATCATACGTCGGAGGTGACGAATCCTCCTCTGAATTGGATTTGCGGCCGATTGCCTGCAAGGTCAACGCAACGGCGGCCACCAGAAAGATCACCACCGCCAGATTGCGGATCAGGCGATGGATGCCCCGCATTTTCCTTCGCCGTGAGAACCTTGCTTGCTGCATGATATCAACTCCTTCTGCTATTTGCGCTTATTTATATCATATGCTCGTATCAAAAATAACAGGAAACTGCATCAAAACAGCATACTTACCGGCCGTGGCACAAAATTTTTCGCGGCTTCAAAGCGGTCATACGCCTGACTGGGCAAAACAAAAGGGGCCTTACGGCCCCTTTTGCGCAATCGTTATTTCCAAAGCTCGCCCTGGTCGGCCACAGCCTGCTCCCAGGTCGATGCCCAGTAGTCCAGCAGATCCTCCGCTGTGACCTCGCCCATCAGGTATTTTTGCAGATACTCGTCACGGTCGGTGCCGAAGGTGGCGGCGCAATCATAGCCGATGCCCCAGTTGTTGTAGATCCGGTAACTGCCCAGCTCGTCCATCTGATTAAAGACACCGTAGACGCCGGAGGAGAAATAATCGTTCTCTTCAATGGTCGTCGTGTGGATCGGGATCAGACCGGTCTGTTCGCAGAAGTAGCCGTTGTTCTCCGCGTTGGAGAGGAACATCAGGAAGTCGGCTGTCTCCTGGGGATGCTCCGTGTAGGACGTCATGGCCCAGCCGCCGTAGCCGCAGGACTGGGTGCCATAGCCGGAGGGTCCCAGCGGCACATTGCCGACCGACCAGACATCCGGATCAAGGCCGCTCTCACAGGACTGGATGACGTCGTTGTCCTGAAGCAGCAGGGCGCAGGTGCCGTTCATGAAGCCCTGGACCATCTCGGTAAAGCCCCAGGCGATGGAGTCGGCAGGGGAGCAATCGGTATAGAGGGACTTATAGAATTCCAGCGCTTCCTTGGCGCCCTCGGTGCGGTAGACCACCTGGCCGTCCTTGGTAAAGGCGCGATAGGATTCGTTGTCCATCAGCGTGTCGTCGTCGAGATAGGAGAACATCAGATAGTCGTAGACCATCTGGCCGCGGGTGCCGCCCCGGAAGGCCCAGCCATAGATGCCCTGATCCGGGTCCGTGATCTCGCTGGCAATGCGGTAGATATCCTCCCAGGTCCAGACCTCCGGGGCCTCGATGCCGGCGTTTGCCAGCAGGTCGGTCCGGTAGAAGAGGAGCATCTGGTAGATGCCGTAGGGCACGCACCACATGGTCTCTCCGTCCTCGGAGAAGTTGGTCATTCTGGTTTTGGCAGCGGAGGAGACGGTGTCCAGCTCGTCCCAACCTTCGATGTACTGGTTCAGAGGCTGCACCCAGCCGTTGTTAATGCAGACCTGGAAGCCGTTTCCGGTATCGATCAGGTCCAGCGGCTCCTTGGACATCAGCATCTGCTGAAGCGCCTTCGGTCGGCGGAGAGATCAGCTCAATGGTAATATTCTCGTGGAGGGCTTCATAGTCGTCGATAATTTTCTGGATAGCGGCGGTTCTGGACTCGTTGGCCAGAGAGTCGATCATGCGGAGCTGGATGGTTTCCCCATCGGCAGGCTCTTCCGTGGTTTCGGCGGGCGTTTCAGCGGGTGTTTCAGGTGTTTCAGCAGGCGTTTCCGCTGCTTCTGAGGGGTTTGGCTGCTCCTCGGTTTTGTTGCCGCAGCCGGCCATGACGGTCAGGAGCAGGCAGAGGACCAGAAGCAGAGCAAGCGCCTTTGAGATTGCCTTTTTCATAATATTCCTCCATTCTTTATTTCAGAGGCGGGTTCGCCTCTGTTGACGGGGTTTGGTGCTCCTCCCAGATGGAGGAGAGCGCAGCCCAGTGCAGCCGTTCCAGCTTCAACGGCCGGCTGGGGCGCAGGGTGAGGGTGGACTGGCAGAAATCCGGGTAGGTCTCCACGGCCAGCAGGACTGTGCCGCCGTCCAGAAACAGCTCGGCGGTGCAGCGGTCGAACAGCAGGCGCAGCTCGGGCACGCCGCCGTCGCTCCAAAACGGCGCTTCCGTTCCGTTCAGCGAAACGACACGGCGGTCAAAATCGCAGCACAGCGTAAGCCCAAAGAGGGCAACGCAGAGCGTTCCCGCCGAATCACCGGCAAACCGCAGCGAGAGATCGCAGGCCCCTTCCGGAAGAGCAAGCTGTGTCTCTGTCTCCAGCAGGAGCCGGGTCCGCTCCAGCTCCGCCCGGTAGAGCGTCCGGATGGCCCCGACGGGGCTGGCGGCAAGCCGCCAGCCGTCCGGACGGCGGCACAGGGACATCTCCGTGGGGAAGCCCATCTGCTGGGAGAAGCGGGCTTCGGGAATTCTGGTCTGCAGCCAGGCAATCCGGACAACGCCTCCGGGCAAATTGGCGAAGGTCTGGGCGGCGTAGACAAGGCCGCCATAGCTGAGAGGACGGGGCGGCTGCTCCGGGCAAAACAATCCATCCCGGAAGGCGCCAACCAGATAGATATCGTGGGCGCCGCTGAAAATCCACTTTCTTGTGCCGTCCTCCGCCGTCACCGGGTAGAGGTCCGGGCATTCGTTGTCGCCGGGCAGGCGCAGCGTCTGGTGCGGCGCCCAGTGCAGCAGGTCCTGCGACTGGAAGATCCAGTAGATATCGTCCTCGGCATAGAGCGCCATCAGCCAGCAGCCCAGCTCCTCGCAGAAGATGACCCGCGGATCCCGGTTGCCGCTGCAGCGATGGGGGAGAACCGGGTTGCCCTCGTAGCGGCGCAAGCTGCGGCAGCCGTCCGTCGAATAGGCCAGACATTGGGTAAAGTTGTCGCCGCCATGCTCCAGCGTGAAGCCCAGACCGGTCGCCGTATAGAAAAAGAGGACCGGCGGGGTATCGTCCCGGCCCAGGCCGGAGCGGTTTTCCGTGTCCACCGCCGCGCTGCCGGAGAAGGGCATGCCCCTCTCGTCCGGGCAGAGCGCGCAGGGCAGCTCCTGCCAGTGTACAAGGTCCCGGCTGACGGCGTGGCCCCAGTGCATGTTGTTCCAGCGGACGGTACAGGGGCCGTACTGGTAGAACATGTGGTAGACGCCATTCAGGAAAACCAGACCGTTGGGGTCGTTGTTCCAGCCGGTTTTGACGGAGAAATGGACCTGCGGGCGCAGCGGCTCCCGGTAGAGGTCCGGCAGCGCCGGTTCCTCCGTCTGCCGGAAGGGGACCTCGCAGGGCGGCTCGATGGAGACCGTCAACGTCTCGCCGCGGAACCGCCGCACATCGAGATACGCCGTAAAGTCCGGGTGCTCCGGATCAAAGCGGATCTGGTATTCTGCCAAAACCTCGCCGCCGCGCAGCAGCCGCATGCGCCGCTCTGCGGCGGTCCGGCTGGTCGGAAAGACCAGATAATTTTTTTCAAGCTCCATGCTGTTCCCCTCGATTTGACGCAGTTTCTGAAAATTTTGAGAAAAATGCCGCCGCCTCCTGTTCCTGTGCCGCTTCCGTCGCCTCCGGTTCCGCCGTCTCCTCCGGCAGCCAGGCGCGGAACACCCGGCACAGGATGGGCCGGTGGAGACGGGCCGTCAGCGAAAAGGCGATCAGGAGAAACAGGTAGCCAAATTTGAAGAACCAATAGGGGAAATACAGCAGCACCACAAAGGGTGCGGCATTGAGGACGGCCATCCAGATCGACCAGGGCAGATGCCGGATAGAGAGCTGGAAGGCGTCGAGATAATAGCCCTTGACGGAATTCTCCAAAAGGCTGACCATGGGAAACAGCCAGGCCGCCGCCATCAGCAGCACGAAGCCAAAGAGCAGCAGCACGGCAGAGAAGACCGTGAATGCCTGTCCCGGCTGGCTTCTGGAGAGGCAGTAGTCGAGAAAGATGACGCCGCCGCAGAAAGCCGTCAGCAGAAAGACCGCCGTGGCCTGCCGGAAATCGCGCCGGAAGATGCGGAAGAATTCCCGGCAGAGGCCGCTCTTCGGCGGACGGAGGGTCACGCCGTAGAGCGCAGCGAGCGACGCGCCGATCGTAAACACCGGCAGGCAGCAGAGCAGAAACAGCAGATTCAGCAGCACCAGCTCCATAAGTCTGCGCAGGAAGCGCAGCAGCGCGCCATCCGTGGAAAAAATGTGCTTCATAGGGTCTCCTTTTTATCCATCGCCAGGGATCAATGCCTGCTCGAGATCCCGCAGCAGGGCGTCGGCGCCCTCCAGGCCGCAGTGGATGCGAATCAGACCGCGGGACGCGCCATACCAGGCGGCCTCCTCCTCGGTCATGCTGTAGAGCGGCATGACCACCAGGCTCTCAAAGCCGCCCCAGGAGGGACCAATGGTGAACACCTTCAGCCGGTTCACCACAGCGGCGGCTTCCTCCGGCGTGCCATCGATCTCAAAGCTCAAAAGGCCGCAGTTTCCGGTCTGCTGGGCCAGCGCCAGCGCATGCTGGGGATGGCTCTCAAGGCCGGGGTAATAGACCTTCCGGACGCGGGGATGCCGTTCCAGCGCCTTGGCCACCTGCATGGCCGCCTCCTCATGCGCGCGGAGCCGGACCTCCATGGTCCGCAGGCCCCGGGTAATCAGCCAGGCGTCCATCGGTGAGAGAATCCCGCCGAACAGCGGCCGAAGCTGGCGGAGCCGGTCCGCAAGCGCTTCCTCATTGGTGACCAGCAGGCCGCCCAATACGTCGCTGTGCCCGCCCATATACTTCGTGGCGGTGTGCATCACCAGGTCGATGCCCAGCTCCAGCGGCTTCTGATGCAGCGGCGTACAGTAGGTGTTGTCGATATAGGTGGCGATTCCATGGGCTTTGGCCAGGGCCGACACGCGGCGCAGGTCCACCAGCGTCATAGTGGAGCTGCCGGGGCTCTCCAGAATCATCAGGAACGTATTCTCCCGGATGGCCCCCTGAAGCTCGTCGAAGTCATAGCCGTGGACAAAGGTGGTCTCGATCCCCAGAACTGGGCCGCAGTATTCCCGCAGCAGTTGCTGGACGCAGTTGTAAGCATTGTGGACGCAGAGAATATGTCCGCCGGGCTTGGCCAGCGCCAGAATCGCGGCGCTGGCCGCAGCCATTCCGTTGGCATATGCCAGGCAATGCTTTCCGTGCTCCAGAGCGGCCACCTTCGTCTCCAGCAGTGTGATGTTCGGATTGCTGTAGCGGCTGTAGACATACTGGCCGTCGCGCTGGTGGTAATAATTTTCGATGCTGTCACATTTATGCACCGAGGTCAGAAAGATGGGCGGCGCGATGGCGCCAAGATTGTCGTCATAGTGATCGCCGGCGTGGGCCAGAATCATGGAGTCAGACATGTCTTTCATAGCTTTCAACCTTTCACAGCGCCGCTCGTCAGACCGGCGACCATGTATTTCCGCATCAGGGCAAAGAGGAGAACCGTCGGCAGGATGGAGATGATCGTGCCGGCCATCATCTGGCCCCATGCGATGTCATATTTCTGGATCAGGGCGTTCAGCGCCACGGGAATGGTCTTCAGCCGGTCGGAATCGATGAAGAGCACCGCGTTGAACAGCTCGTTCCATGTATTGACAAAGTCAAAAATCAGCACGGAGGCGATGCCGGGCAGGATCAGCGGGACGGCAATCCGGAAGACGGTGTCCAGCCGGCCGCAGCCGTCGATCATAGCGGCCTCCTCCACGGTTCGTGGGACGCCGTCGAAAAATGCCCGCAGCGTGATAATGGAATAGGGAAGCACGTTGCTGAAATAGATGATGAGGATACCGGCCACCGTATTGACCAGCCCGAGGGCCGAGAACATTTGATACTTTGGCGCGAGGCCGATAAAGCCGGGCAGCATCTGGGTCAGCAGGAAGAAGAACAGCACGGCGCCCTTTCCCCGGAATTGGCAGCGGGAGAGCACATAGGCCGCCAGAATGGCCACCAGCGTACCGGCCAGGGTGGCTGCGGTCGCGTAGAAGAAGGAGTTGCCGAAATACCGCAGGAAGTTGCCCTTGGTGGCGATCTCAATAAAATTTTGCAGCGTCGGGCTCTCCGGCCAATAGATGACCGGGAAGGCGTAAATTTCCGCCTGGGTGGACTTCAGCGCCGTGTTCAGCATCCAGTAGAAGGGAAACAGGGTGACAATCAGGTGAAAAATTAAAATCGCGAACTTCACAATCTGACCGACCCAGAACTTGGGGCTGCGCTTTTGACGTCTCGTAATCATACTCAATCCTCCGAATTCACTTGCGACACCTTGAGGTAGAACGCCGTATAAAGCGCGAGGATGATCGTGCAGATCACGCCGACAGCGCTGGCCTTGCCATAGTCCATACTGGTAATCAGGGAATACATATAGGAGGTCATGATCTGACTGGAACCGGCAGGGCCGCCGTTCGTCATCGAGAAGATGGTCTCCGGTCCGTTGAAGATCCAGATCACGCGCAGCAGCGTCGTCAGGACAAGAACGGATTTGATATGCGGAAAGGTAATCACGCGGAACTTGGCAAAGCCGCCCGCGCCGTCCATCTCCGCCGCCTCATAGAGTTCCTCCGGAACGCCCTGCAGCGCCGCGGTAATCATAATCACGAAGAAGGGGATGCCATACCAGATGTTGGCAACGATCACGGCCCAGAGCGACGTATCCGGCGACGACAGCCAGCCCATTGGCGCGGAGATCACGCCCAGCTTCACCAGAATGTCATTGATGACGCCGCTGGTGCCGTTGAACATCCAGCGCCACATGATGCCGATGATAAAGCCGGAAACGGCCCACGGGAAGGACACCAGTCCCTGGTAGACACCGCGGCCCAAAAACCGCTTCCGCAGCAGCATGGCAATCAGGAAGCCGAACAGCACCTGGGGAATCAGCGACCCGAAGACCCAGATGACGGTGTTCCACATGGTGCTGTAAAAGGAGTTGAAGGGACCCGGTGTCAGCAGGTCGATGAAATTTTTCAGACCGATGAACTCAACGTGGGAAAGATTATAGATGTTGTAGTTCTGGAAGGCCATCACGATGCCCCGGGCGATGGGGTAATAGATCATCACGAGCGTCGTCACCAGAGCCGGAAGCAGCATCAGGAAGATAAAGCGCCGGTCGCCGCGTTTTCTTCGGTTTTTCTGTCTTATCTGTTGTTTTTTCATTCTCCGCTCCTATTCTGCTCGCCAGTCAGGGACCAAGGTTGTTTTTTTCTTTACCGAAGCGCATTTATTGCTTTTTCGTATAGATTGCGAAGGGAAGTGTCGGCTCCTTGCCGTCGATGCGGTAGGGCGTCAGATCATTGGAGCGGCAGGCGTCTCTCTGGGCCTTGTCCGAAAAGTCCGGGATGTCCATCTGCTTGCTGTCCTCCAGCACGCTCTGCCAGGCCAGAATCCCAATCGCCGCCAGCGCCGCAGACCGGTAGACATTCATAAAGGGCTGCCGCTTTTGCAGCAGTGACTGCACAAAGTCCCACGTCACCCAGTAGTCGCCGCCGCCGTGGTCGAAGGTCTTCGCCTTCTTCCCCTGCTCCGTCAGCTCCGGCGCATAGACGCACTCCGTGCCGAATTGCCGCGTCTCCTCTGTCAGACTCCAGGGATTGATCGTCAGCCGCACATTGTCGATGTTCCCGCGGACGTTCTCAATGCCGCCCCGGGAGCAGCCCAGCCGGTACCAGTTCCCCTTGCCGCCAAAGGCGCCGCAGCCGCCTACGCGGAATACCGACCCGTTCTCCATCTCCACCAGGGCAATGCCGTAGTTGTCGCCCACGGTTCCGCCCAGGTCCTCCGTATAGGCCCAGCCTGCCGCCACCTTGCCGATCACCCGCTTCGGCATCAGCTTCGTTATCTTCATCAGCGGCGCCATCGCGTGGGTGCAGTAGAAGGTGCAGGGCGTCAGAGAGCGCCAGTGGGTCGGGTCCGGATTGTAATATTCGTTCTCCTTCCGGCTCATGGGGTGGATGTACTCGCCCTCGGCAAAGATGACCTCGCCCAGCACGCCGCTCGCATAGACCTTCTCCATCTCCATGTTGGCGCGGAAGAAGGGATAGTTCTCCGCCAGGGCAAAGTAACAGCCCGTCTCCTCGGCGGTCTCCACCAGCTCCACGCATTCCTTGATCGTCACGGCCGCCTGCGTCTCCGTCATGACGTGGACGCCGGCACGCATGGCCCGAATCGCGTAGGGCGCGTGCTCGTTGAAGTAGTTGCAGAGGATGACCGCGTCGATGCCGCTGTGGATCAGCTCCTCAAAATCTTCACAGACCTTGACATCCGGCGGGCAGAACGGCCTTGCCGCCTCAATTTTCTCCGGGTCCTTGTCGCAGATCGCGACAACCTCCGCCTCGTCGATCAGCTTCACTGCCTTGATGTATTCCAATCCCCGCCATGTTCCAAATACGCCGATTTTTACTTTCATTCGTCTTTCCTCCATTCAGCTTTCAGGATGAATTGAACGCGAAAGCGGGTTCATCCTGTGCTTTTGAGAATTGTTTTTCTGTAAACGCTGAAAATATCATAAATATTGCGACGGATCAAAGTCAATTCACACAATTTTATGGCTGTTTAATTTTTTTATAGAGTCAATATGCACAAAAAAGAATGCCGCATTTTTACACAATGGAGCAATGCACAAAATCGTGGAAACGAAGAAATATCCCGGCGCTATAGAAACGCCGGGATTAAGAGCTGGAAAGATGAAACATTCATGCGTCGGGCACTTTGTTCAGAATGACGGTTAAGGAAACGAAAAGTCCCGGTACCTGCGGCGGTACCGGGACGGCTGTTTTTTATTTGACCCAATGGGGTTTGGAGTCGTTTGTCAAGCCTAAGATGTAGTCGGTCGAGGCTTCATAGTATTTGGCAAGCCGGATCAATATATCCGTCGGCAGATCGCGGAGGCCGCGCTCATAGCGGCAGTACTGCGACTGCTTCATTCCCAGAAAATCAGCCACATTCTGCTGCGTCAAATCCCGGTCCTCCCGCAGATCCCGCAGCCGCGGATAGTAGTTGTCCATACCAAATCATCCCTTAATTTTTATAATCAAATAGCTATAAATAGTATAGCAATAGAATTATGAAATATCAAGGCACATCGAAAAACAGGTATCCAATTTTCCCGGACCCATAGTTTTCGCTCTTGACTCTACAATAGTTGCAGGGTTTATGATAGGATAAATCAAATGGCACCGGAGGCATCCCATATGGAAAAGAACCTGACAACGGGCAGCGTTTTTAAAACGGTCGTCCAATTTTCATTCCCCTATCTGCTTTCCTACTTTTTACAGACATTGTATGGTATGGCAGATCTGTTCATCATCGGGCAGTTTAACGGCGTGGGCAGCACCACGGCCGTTTCCATCGGAAGCCAGATCATGCACATGCTGACCGTGATGATCGTCGGGCTGGCCATGGGCGCGACCGTGATGATTGGCCGCGCCATCGGAGCGAACAAGCTGGAACAGGCTGCGCGTACCATCGGAAACACCGTGACTCTGTTCATGATTCTGTCCATTCTTTTGACGGCGGGACTGCTCCTGGCGGTCGAACCAATCACAGCGGTCATGTCCACGCCAGCAGAGGCCGTTTCCGGCACAATATCTTATCTCACGATTTGCTTTATCGGAATTCCGTTTATTACGGCCTATAATATCATCAGTTCTATCTTTCGGGGCATGGGCGATTCCAAGAGCCCGATGTACTTTATTGCCGTTGCCTGCGCTGCAAATATAGCCCTTGATTTTTTCTTCATCGGGGTGTGCAGGTTAGACGCAGCGGGTGCGGCATTGGGAACGACGCTGTCTCAGACGATCAGCGTCTTTGTCTCCCTGGCTGTTATCGCAAAGAGGAAAACAGGAATATCGCTCACGAAGCAGGACTTTAAGCCGCATGTGGAAACCATGCAAGGCTTGCTGAAAATCGGCCTTCCCGTCGCGCTGCAAGAGGGCTTTATTCAAATCTCCTTTATTATTATCACGATTATTGCCAATAAGCGTGGCCTAAATGATGCGGCGGCGGTTGGAATTGTGGAAAAACTGATTGGAATTATGTTCTTGATTCCATCCTCCATGCTGTCTACAGTATCCGCGCTTGCATCGCAAAATATCGGGGCAGAAAAGCATGAACGCGCCCGTTTAACTCTGCGGTACGCTATTCTAATTGCGGTGACATGGGGAATTGCCGCAATCCTTGTAATGCAGATAGCGGCAGAGCCATTTGTCAGCCTATTTGTGGATGAGGCAAAACCGGGCAGTCTCGAAGTAATACACCTTGGGGGGCAATATATGCGCGGATATGTATGGGACTGTCTGTTTGCTGGAATCAATTTCAGCTTTAGCGGCTATTTTTGCGCGTATGGATTATCTCTGGTTCCATTTATCCATAATTCGATTTCGATTATTCTTGTTCGCATCCCGCTGTCTTACCTGGCATCGAAATATTTTATGAATACGCTTTTCCCTATGGGACTGGCCTCTCCGACAGGGTCTCTGTTATCCGTATTTATCTGCGTTGGCGTGTTCGTTTGGCTCAGAAAAAAGCAGCGAGTAAAAAGTGGAGGCTGAGACTATGGAGAAACAAGAACTGTTTCAAATTGGAGACGTGGCAGAGCTGTTTCATATAAGTGTTGGTTCTTTGCGGCACTATGAAAAAATGGGGCTTGTCAAGCCGGAATACATTGACGGGTGTACGGGCTATCGGTACTACAGTACCCGGCAATTTGAATGTCTGAATACCATTCGCTATTTGCGCGTATTAGGCATGCCTCTTTCGCAAATTGACGGCTTTTTGAAGAATAGAAACCTTGAAAAAATACAGGAAATGCTGATCCAGCAGAGAGAAGCTGTCATCCGGAAACAGGATGAATTGAAAAACATTGAGAGAAAAATCGAAAACAGACTGCAGCAGCTGCAAGATGCAGTTTTTCTGCCGAAAGATACCATCCAGGTAAAAAAAGTTGCTCCACGCCGGATTGCATATCTTCGGAAAGACTTTTCAATCAATTCCTATGAATCCCCCGATTTTGAAACCTCCATATTAAAATTAGGACAGGGACAAAAGGATACGGTCATATTTCTTGGGAAGGTCGGCGCTGGAATATCGAAAGAGAGACTGGCAGCGGAACAGTATGACCAGTATAACATTGTCTTTATTATTTTAGACGAGGAAGATCAGTTTGCGGGACGGTTTGAGGAATTGCAGGAGGAAATGTGCGTAACCATACGCTTTTGCGGCAGCCACAAGGATGCCCCGGCCTACTATAGAAAATTGGCGGAGTATATAAAATTACATGATTACCGGATTACAGGCTTTTCAAAAGAGATCACGATGATCGACTTTGGAATGACTACCGATGTCAGCCAATTTGTGACAGAAATCCAAATACCGGTCAGGCCCAAAAAATGATAAGCCAAAGATGGAATAAAAAAGCATCTGCCCTGCGGCGTTTTTCTTTTCGCCGCTGGGCAGATGCTTTTATACCTTGGGATACTTGGCCGCGAAGACTGGACAAAAGAGGAGCAGCATGGCCCATGTCATGCTGCTCCCAAAAAACTGTTTGCTTTCTTATGACGCCCAGGCCAATCGGCCCTGAGGGTTGCTATGGTTTGAAACTGGATATCTTAGAAAATGCCCTGCTCCATCATGGCCTCAGCGACCTTCTTGAAGCCTGCGATGTTGGCGCCGGCGACCAGGTCGTAGCCCAGACCATACTCTTCAGCAGCCTCAGCGGACATGCGATGGATGGTCTCCATCATCTTGTGGAGCTGTGCGTCGACTTCCTCAGCGGTCCAGACGAGACGCTCGGAGTTCTGCGCCATCTCAAGGGCGGAGACACCAACACCGCCGGCGTTGACAGCCTTGGAAGGAGCAACGATGAGGTGCTTCTGCTCACGCAGATAGTTCAAAGCGTCGTTGGTGGTGGGCATGTTGGCAACTTCGATGTAGTACTTGACGCCGGACGCTGCGATCTTCAGTGCAGACTCCATCTTGACGTCGTTCTGCATCGCGGCGGGCATGTAGACATCGACGTCCTTGACGCCCCAGCACTTCTCACCGGGAACGAATTCGCAACCGAACTTGTCGGCATAGGGCTTGCAGTGCATCGGATCCTTGGCGCGCATCTGGAGGATGAAGTTCAGCTTCTCTTCCGTGACAACGCCGTCGGGATCATGGACGTAGCCATCGGGGCCGGCGAAGTATGTAACCTTGGCGCCCAGCATAGAGGCTTTCTTCATGATGCCCCAGCCGACATTGCCGTAGCCGGAAATGGCGATGCGCTTGCCGTCGATGGTGTCGCCCTCATGCTTCAGGACTTCCTGCAGATAGTAGACAGCGCCGTAGCCGGTGGCTTCGGGACGGATCAGGGAACCGCCGTAGCTCATGCCCTTGCCGGTGAGAACGCCGTTCTCCCAGACGCCCTTCAGACGGCGGTACTGGCCGTACAGATAGCCGATCTCGCGGCCGCCCACGCCCATATCACCGGCGGGAACGTCGATGTCCGGCCCGATGTAGCGGTACAGAGCGGTCATGAAGCTCTGGCAGAAGCGCATGACTTCGGCGTCGGACTTGCCGGCGGGATCGAAGTCGGAACCGCCCTTGGCGCCGCCGATGGGCAGGCCGGTCAGGCTGTTCTTGAAGGTCTGCTCAAAGCCGAGGAACTTGATGATGCCTTCGTAGACGTTCTTCTGGAAGCGCAGGCCGCCCTTGTAGGGGCCGATCGCGCCGTTGAACTGGCATCGCCAGCCGCGGTTGGTGTGGTAGTTGCCGTTGTCGTCCATCCAGACAACGCGGAAGGTGAACATCCGCTCAGGCTCAACCATGCGGTTCAGCAGGTCGGCCTTCTCATACTCGGGATGGGCATCGATGACAGGAGACAGGGAGGAGAATACTTCTTCGACAGTCTGAACAAACTCGGGCTCATTACCATGCTTCGCCTTGACATTTGCAATGACGCTTTCAACATATGCATTCATAAATATCGTTTCTCCTTAATTTTTGCAGATTCTATATATTCCACAAAGCGCTTACTTTGCGAAATTACGGATGATGTCGACAATCTCAGCGCCGATGCGCTTCTGGGCCTCGACAGTGGCGGCGCCGATGTGCGGCGTGCAGGAGACCATGGGATGGCTGTAGAGCGCCTTGTTGATAGCGGGCTCGTCTGCGAACACGTCCAGACCGGCGGCGCGGACCTTGCCGGACTCGAGGGCCGCGAGGAGGGCATCCTCATCGACATTGGTGCCGCGGGAGGTATTGATGACAACGACGCCGTCCTTCATTTTGGCGATGCGCTCTGCATTGATCAGTGCGCCGCCGTCGACTGCCGGGGCGTGGACGGAGATAAAGTCGGCCTGCGCCAGCAGCTCGTCCATCTCGACATAGGGAATACCAAGCTGCTCTTCAATGCCGGGGATGTGGTAGATATCAAAGGCGACCACGTTCATGCCGATGGCCTTGGCCATGACGCCCAGCTTCTGGCCGATCCGGCCAAAGCCGACGATACCCAGCGTTTTGCCGTTCAGCTCGATGCCCTTGCCGTAGGCTTTCTTTTCCCACTTGTCTTCCCGCATGCTGTGGCCAGCGATGGAGATGTAGCGGGCGCAGGAGAACATATGGGCCATGGCCAGCTCAGCGACGGACTCAGAGGAGGCTCTGGGGGTGTTCTTCACGGTGATGCCGTTGGCCTCGGCATACTTGACGTCGATGTTGTCAACGCCGACGCCGCCGCGGATAATCAGCTTCAGAGAAGAACCCTTGGCCTCGTCGATGTGATTGGCGCGGACCTTGGTTTTGGAGCGCACGACGGCGACATCGAAGTCCCGCAGGGCCTTGCCCAGTTCCTCGGGAGCATAGAACTGCTCAACGACCTCATGGCCCTCCGCGCGAAGCTGCGCGATGGCGCCCTTATCCATACCGTCGGTAACGAGAATACGCATAAGAATCAAATCTCCTTACTAAAAGTTAATGTTTCTTCCTTGATTATAGCACGCTGTTTCAAAAATGGAACCGCATGAAGCAACTCAAAATTGCAAAAGTTTTTTATAAAATGAATGATTTTTTTTGAAAAGTAGAAAAATTTTTGTATGTTTTGTAGGAGGTATCCAAAAGCAAAGCACTCCTTGCGGGGTGCTTTACTTTTGCGTCAAAACAAATTACGCGTGCTCAGCCTCGTATTTCTTCAGGAACGCAACCAGAGCCTCAACGCCTTCCTTCGGCATGGCGTTGTACGTGGAGGCGCGCAGGCCGCCGACGGACTTGTGGCCCTTCAGGTTCTCGAAGCCGGCCGCCTTGGTGGCCGCGACGACTTCGGCATCCTTTTCCTTGCTCTCGGTGACGAAGGGAATGTTCATCAGGCTGCGGAACTCCTTCTCGACGGTGCCGCGGAACATCTTGGACTGATCCAAGAAGTCGTACATGACCTGGGCCTTTTCAATGTTCCGGCGATGCATCTCCTCCAGACCGCCGATGGACTTCAGATACTTGAAGACCTTGCCGCAGACATAGATTGCCCAGCAGTTCGGGGTGTTGTACATGGAGCCATTGTTGGCATGGGTGCTGTACTGGAGATAGATGGGCAGGTCGGTGAGATCCTCGCGGATCAGGTCCTCGCGGATGATGGCGATGACCATGCCGGCGGGGCCGACGTTTTTCTGAACACCGGCGTAGATCATGCCGTAGTCAGAGACATTGCAGGGCTTGGAGAGGAACATGGAGGACTGGTCGGAGACCAGGGTATGGCCCTTGGTGTTGGGCAGCTTGTTCCAGGTGACGCCGTGGATGGTCTCGTTCTCGCAGATGTAGACGTAATCGGTATCCTCGGGGATGTCCAGATCGGAGCAGTCGGGCACATAGGTGAAATTTTTGTCCTTCGAGGAGGCGGCGACGATGACTTCGCCGACCTTCTTGGCTTCTGCGATAGCCTTCTTGGACCATGCGCCGGTCTCGATGTAGACGGCCTTGCCGTTCTTCATCAGGTTCATGGGAATCATGGAGAACTGGAGCGTTGCGCCGCCCTGAATAAAGAGAACCTTATAATTGTCAGGAATACCCATCAGGTCGCGGAGATCCTGCTCAGCCTCGTCGATGATCTGCTGATAGACCTTGGAACGATGGCTCATTTCCATGACGCACATACCGGAGCCGCGATAGTTCATCATCTCGTCGCGGATCTCTTCCAGTACGGGTTCGGGCATGGTGGCGGGGCCTGCGGAGAAGTTATAAATACGATCGTAGTTCATGATTGCATTCCTCCTGTTTATACAACAATGATATGGCAAAATCCATACTTCGGATTCCAGTATACGGCATTTTTTTGTAATTATCAACGGGGAAAACGGAAAAAATTTCCGGTTATCCAAAAACATTTTTTATAATCCTCATGAATCGCTTGCACGAAACAATTCCGATACAATTTCCTGTAAAATATAAAGAAAGAAATCCAGAGCAAAAGTGAAACCGCCGGCATACAAAAAACGTCTTCTAAATAAGAAGGAGCCATTTCTGCGCGCCGGCTTCGCAAATTAAAAAAGATTTAATCCAAAATTCCATTGCAGGAAAGTCAGCCTGCTGGTACAATAGCAAAAGAACGTTTTTGAAAAGTGGAGGAAATGTACATGAAGAAAGTCAGTATTCTCTTAGTGGCGGCTTTGCTGCTCACCATGCTGGCCGGCTGCGGCGGAAAAGTGGAGGGAGAGGCATCGGTTCAGCCTGTTTCCATGATCTGCGGCCTTGGCTCCACAGGCCTGGTAGAGCGGTTTGCCGGGCTTGTCAGCGCGCGCAGTGAAACGGAAATTAAAAAGGACGAGAACAAGGTGATCGGCGAGATCCAGGTCGAGGAGGGCGAAGAGGTCAAATCCGGTCAGGTCCTCTTTACCTATGACTCGGATGCCGCGGAGCTGGACCTTGAAAAAGCCAGGCTGGAGCTGGAGCAGCTAAAAAACACTGTGACCTCCAAGGAGAGCGAGAAGGAACAGCTGGAAAAGGACAAGGCCAAGGCCTCTGCCTCGGAGCAGCTTTCCTATAGCCTGGAGATCCAGGAGGCGGACACCGCCATTCGCGAAGGCAACTACAACATCGCGCTGAAGGAGAAGGAAATCCAGAAGCTGGAGGAATCCATGAACAATCTGGAGGTCACCTCTCCCGTCGACGGCCGCATTCAGGCTCTGAATGCCGACGGCGGCTATGACAACTATGGCAATCCGCTGCCCTTCATGACCGTGATGGAGACCGGCGTCTATCGGGTAAAGGGCCTGGTCAACGAGGCGAACGTGGGTACCGTAATGGAGGGCATGCAGGTCCTGGTCCGCTCCCGTACCGACAATGAGCTCACATGGAGCGGCACAATCTCCATGATCGACTGGGAGAATCCGCAGCAGGATAACAATGACTACTACGGGAACAGCGACGAGATGACAAGCTCCAACAAGTATCCTTTCTATGTGGAGCTGGACGATGCCTCCGGGCTGCTGCTGGGCCAGCACGTCTACATAGAGCCCGACTATGGTCAGGACGCCGAGGAGGATGCCAACACCATTCATATGCCAAGCTGGTATCTGAATGATGTGGATGGCAGCGCCTGGGTATGGGCGCAGGACAAGAACGGCCTGCTGGAGAAGCGGAACGTCACGCTGGGCGAATATGATGAGATGAACGACACCTATGTCATTGCGGACGGATTGACGCCGGACGACTATATTGCGTTCCCGGACGACACCCTGAAGGCCGGCATGACCTGTGTGCCTTATGACGAGGGCGCCTTTGAAACCGGCGGCATGGATGTTCCGATGGACGACGGCATGTATGACGAGGGCCTTAGCGACGGCGAAATGCCGGAGGAAGGCATTGTCGACGGCGAAATGCCGGAGGAAGGCATCGTCGACGGCGAGGAGGTCCCCGTGGAAGAGGCTCCGGCTGTGACGGAGGGCGTGGGATGATTTTAGAGATGAAGGACATCTGCAAGGATTATCCCATGGGAAAATCCACGCTGCAGGTGCTGAAGCATGTAAACCTCCAGGTAAAGGAGGGCGACTATCTTGCCATTATGGGACCTTCCGGCTCCGGCAAGACGACGCTGATGAACCTGATCGGCTGTCTGGACGTTCCGACCTCCGGAACCTATTTCCTGGGCGGCCGGGAGATTACGAAGTGCTCGGACAACCAACTGGCCGATGTCCGGAACAAAGAGATTGGCTTTGTGTTCCAGTCCTTTAATCTGCTGCCGAAGCTGACGGCGGTGGACAATGTGGCGCTGCCGCTGCTCTATGGCGGCGTCAAGAAGGCGGAGCGCCGTGAGCGGGCGCTGGAAGCGCTGAAGACCGTCGGTCTGGAGGAACGGGTCAATTTCCGGCCGGATCAGTTGTCCGGCGGTCAGTGCCAGAGAGTTGCCATTGCCCGCGCCATTGTCGGACATCCCAAGCTCCTCCTGGCGGATGAGCCGACCGGCGCGCTGGACTCCACCTCCGGCGAGCAGGTGATGGAGCTGTTTGCGCAGCTCCACGAGGCCGGCTCGACCATCATTATGATCACGCACGATTCCTCCATCGCGGAGCATGCGGCAAAGGTCGCGCGCATTCGCGACGGCATCCTGACGGGAGGTGACCTGGATGAATAAAACCCTGAAACGGGTGCTTGTCACCGTATTGATTCTTGTGGTCGTCTGCGGCGCTATCTGGGGCGGCCTGGTGATCTACCGCAATTCCCAGAAAAAGCCGGTCAATGTCTATGCGGTGCAGGATTTTGCCATGACGGACTATTGGGGCGACAGCTCAGAGAGCTATGGCATGGTGACAACCGACAAGCTGCAGGACGTCTATATCTCCGATACGCAGACGGTCAAGGAGATCTTTGTCCAGGAGGGGCAGGAGGTCAAGGAGGGCGACGAGCTCCTCGCCTATGACACGACCTTGTCGGATATCGATCTGGAAAAGGCGAGCATCAATCTGGAGAAGCTGCAGCTCCAGAAAGAAAATGCGGAGAAGGAGCTGCAGAAGATCATCAACATGCGGCCCCATTCCAGCGTGCTGGTCACGCCGGAGTCGACCGGCGTGGAGTATACCCCCCATACGACGCCTTACCAGATTTCCGGCAGCGGCACGGAAGAGGATCCGTTCTATTACCTCTGGGGCGAGAATGACGCGTTTACGATCAGCCAGCTTGCGCAGATGTTCCCGACGGTGCCCGCGCAGCCGGAGCTTCCCGCTGAGCCTTCTGAGCCTGCGGACCCCGCGGACCCTGCGGATCCCGCAGAGCCGTCCGACCCGGCAGATCCCGCGGATCCCGCAGAACCCGGCGGGGAAACCGGGCAGGATCCGGATACGGCCGACCCGGGAGACAGTGACATCCCCGAGGAGCCGGAAGAGCCGGAGATCAACTATAACGAGTCCTATGTGGTGTTCCTGGTGCGCCAGTACGACGCGCTGAATGCGCCGATTGTCAGCTATTGGGGCCTCCATCTGGACAAGAGCAGCGGCGAAATCACGTTTAAATTCTTTGAGCCGATGCTGTCGGAGGAAATCCAGAACTTTGAAATGGAGCCGGAGCCCTATTATGAAGAATCCGGCTCGGATTACACGGCGGCAGAGCTGGCCGTGATGCGCGGCGAAAAGGAGCAGGAGCTGCGGGACCTTGAGGTCTCCATCAAGCTGGCGCAGGTCGAATATGACAAGCTGGAGAAAGAGGTCAACGACGGCGTTGTCCGCAGCACCATCAACGGCACGGTCAAGCTGGTTATGGACCCGGACGAGGCATATCAGAACAGCAAACCGGTGGTCCAGGTCTCCGGCGGCGGCGGTTATTATATTGACCTCGCCATGAGCGAGCTGGAGCTTGGAACCGTGGAGATTGGCCAGACGGTCCAGGTCAACTCCTGGAATACGGGTACCAACTGCGAAGGAACCATTGTGGAAATCTCGGAATATCCGACGACAAACGCCAATTCCTGGTCGGACAGCAACAACAATGTCTCTTACTATCCCTTCCGGGTCTTCGTGGACGAGACGGCGGACCTGGTCGCCAACGATTATGTGGATGTGACCTATCAAAATACGGTTCAGGAAGGAAATTCCCTGTATTTGGAGAACCAGTTTATCCGCACGGACGGCGGCAGAAGCTACGTCTATGTGAGAAATGCGGACGGCGTCCTGGAGCAGCGTACCATCCAGACTGGCAGAAACCTCTGGGGTTCCTATACGCAGATTCGCGGCGGTCTGACGATCGACGACTATGTGGCCTTCCCCTATGGCAAGGATGTGGAGGATGGCGCAGAGACCGTCGAAGCCACGCCGCAGGATCTTTACGGAAATTAAGGAGGGGTGCTAGATGTTTGAAAATGTTGCATTGTCCTTCCAGGGCATTTGGGGCCATAAGCTGCGGTCTTTTCTGACCATGCTGGGCATTATCATTGGCATCGCCTCTATTATCACGATTGTTTCCACGATTAAGGGTACCAACGAGCAGATCAAGATGAACCTGATCGGCGCGGGCAACAACGTCGTCACGGTCCGGCTGAAGCAGGACGGCAATGAAGTGGATTTGCAGTATTCCAGCCTTCCGCGGGGCGTCAAAGTGATCGATGAGGAGACGCGCGCAGAGCTGGATGAGCTGGAAGGCGTCGCAGAGACGTCGCTCTATCGCAGCCGTAGCTGGGCGGACGGCGTGTACTATAAGAACACCAGCTTTAGCGGCAATATCTACGGCATCGACAGTCATTTCTTTTCCGTCAACGGCTACAGTGTCAACTACGGCCGCGGCTTTGTGGAAGACGATTTCGCAATGGCCAGAAAGGTTGTAATTCTGGATGCAAAGACGGTGACAAGCCTGTTTGAGGGCAATAACCCGATTGGGCAGACCATCGAGATTTCAGGCGAGCCGTTTACGGTGGTCGGCGTTGTGGCAAAGACGACGA
>Ga0129308_1001329_pt1 | contig 26470 bp, 28 predicted proteins | sample L827metagenome_FD_94440 | JGI IMG/M metagenome (GOLD analysis project Ga0129308, IMG submission 94440) | Ring-tailed lemur group fecal microbial communities from Wisconsin, USA - L827 metagenome | ecosystem: Host-associated > Mammals > Digestive system > Large intestine > Fecal | place: USA...
CTCTACGCTGCCTCGTACCAACTCCTTGAGCTGGCCCTTGATTACTTCCTCATTTAGCTGTACAATCTTCTCGGACATGGTTTGCTGTCTCCTTTCGAATGGTGTGTTGCGACTTCATTCTACTAGAGATCTGCAAACCATGTCTCTTTTTATCCTTCTTTCAATTTGCGAAACTTATTCTACCTTATCGTTGTCGTAAGCATAGCACTTCCATGTAACATAAGGGGAGACCTCCGTGGGGCTGTATCCCAGGACCACCTCCGTATTACCCACCCGGCAGCTGTCAATGATCTCATAGCTCTGGCACATCCGCTTCTCCGACATCCTGTCACCTCGTTGGAGTGTCCGTCTTTTTGACGCCCTTTTCAGCCTCGGCCTTTGCCTTTTGACGTTCAATGGCCCGTTTCCGAAGGTCCAGCGCTTCAAAAACGCCCCGCTTCACATCGGGGATGGTCGTGCGCTTATCCGGGAAGTAGGGCCGCAGATCCTCTTCCGTCAGCGTGATCTTCAGCAGCGGAGGCTCCTCTCGCTTTTGAGGGGCAACAGCCTGCTCGATCTTCTCCGCAGTCAGTCTCCCGGCCTTACTCTCTTCTTTCAGTTCTTTGGCCTTGGTACTGGAGGGCACCTTATCCTCTTTTTGAATCGCATCTGCCAACAGCTTCTGTTCAGCAGGCTTCATTTGTGCAATATCCGCGCCGGTGTTGACGGGCATCTTTCCTTCATCTACCATATCTTGAAGTTCCGGAACCAGTTTGTTCAGGGCCTTATACCGCTGGATCGTGGCTGCACTTTCGCCCACCTGCTTCGCCAGCTCTTCATCCGCCGTCATGGGCTTCTGACCGCTGGCTTCCATCTGGGCTTTTTCTTCCTTGGTGCGGCGGCCCATCTTCCGCTTCATGGCGTCGGTTTTCATCTGATAGGCGCGGGCCTTCTCCATGGGGCTGATCTCCTCCCGCTTGAGGTTGGAGTCCACCATGGAAATGATGGCCTCGTCCCGGTCCAGATTGCGGACGATAACAGGAATATCTTCAATTTCGGCCAACTGGCAGGCTCGCATACGGCGGTGGCCGGAGACCATCTCGTAACCACCGTCTTTATGGGGAATGACCATGACCGGCTCCAGCACACCGAATTTCTTGATGCTGTCCACCAGGTCCCACATATCCTTGTTGTCACGGACCGCGAAGGGGTGCCCCTCAAAAGGCCGGATATTCGCCACCTTCATGGTCGTGACCGTCTCCGGCTGGCCCTCCTTGGTCAGGGGAATTTTCAGGTTTTTGGGTAGTTCCTCATCCTTCGGCTTCTCCATAATGGGAGTCTCTGGGGCCTTGTCCACCTTGGCAGGCCCCTCTGAGGGATAGGGGACCAGTTTGCCGGGAATCGGCATGAGCGGCTTCTCCCGGTGCCCCTTGCGGTATTCACCAGCCTGGGCAAGGGTCATTTCGTACACATCCGCCCGCACTTCCAACATTCCTGCCTGCTCCAGTGCCTTGCAGCGGTGGAAGCCGTCCACCAGTTGAAATTCGTCCTCCTTTTCGCTCTTGCGGAGAATGACAGGCTTATCCCTGTAAGGATGACCCCAGCCGGATCGTCAAGCGGGTACGGTATATCTGCTACGGAAAGACCCGCAAGCAGACGGAATGTGACGGGCAGACCGGCTACACGGCGCACACGCTGGACGGTATCATTGATAAGGTGGTACGGCAGGTATTTGACCGCATGAAAGCGATCCCCAAAAGCGAGGTTGTAAATATCCGCTACAAAGAAAAAATGGATGAGCGAAAATCGCTTCTCCAAAGTGTCCGGGGCGAATACACCAAGGCCGCCGCCGATCTTGAGGTGCTGAAAGGCGAGGTGCTGAAAAGCATCCGTGGGGAAAGCACCTTTTCCAAAGAGCTGCTGGGGTCGCTGATTGCGGAGGCCGAGGCCAAGTGTGCTGACCTACAAAAGAGCATGGAGGGCGCACAGGCCGCCTATGACGAGGGGAAGGCTGTGCTGGCAACCCTCAACGCCCAATACGATGACATTATCTCTTGGTCTGAAATGTACGACACCGCAAGCATGGAAGCCAAGAAAATGATCGTGAGCTGCTTGATCAAGCGGGTAGATGTCTACCGGGATTATAAGCTCCACATTGATTTCAATATCGACTTCAATCAATTCAGCGGCGGTCTGGATATGATAACGATTGCCGCATAAAAAGTAAGAAGTCGTTTCCCGAAGGAAACGACCTCTCAATCACACTCTCTTGTGATGGTGGAGATAAGCGGGATCGAACCGCTGACCTCTTGAATGCCATTCAAGCGCTCTCCCAGCTGAGCTATACCCCCAAATGGTGAGAGTGTAATTATTAAGTTTTTCGGGGGGTGCGTAACCGATTCAACCGGGCTCCCAGCTGAGCTATACCCCCAGATAGGGAAGAAACGAATTTTATTAAATTGTGGTTGGGGGTGTGTACACGCTTGTGCTGGGCTCCCAGCTGAGCTATACCCCCAGATTGTAAGAGAGTGCATATTCGATTTTAGGTTTTGAACTGCGGGGGTATGTAACCGCTTCAACTGGGCTCCCAGCTGAGCTATACCCCCGTGTATGCCTTCTCAAAATTTCTTTTGTGGAGAAAATTGTTCGTGTCGAACTAACAAGGAAACAATATTAAGTTGTTGGTTTAGGTCTTGTGCTGTCGCTCATTTGGGGGTACGCACTTGCGCGGTTATGGCTCCCAGCTGAGCTATACCCCCAGATGTGGGAAAGAACATTTATTTAGTTTTGTTGAGGGGTGTTCGGAATGGTTGACCTTGTCAACCCTGCGCCGACAACGCGAAGCGGTGGAGGCGCCGAAATATTTGAGTTCTCACAAGAGGGGTACGTAACCGTCAGGCTTGGGCTCCCAGCTGAGCTATACCCCCACATCAATATTCAGTTATAATTGGTGGAGATAAGCGGGATCGAACCGCTGACCTCTTGAATGCCATTCAAGCGCTCTCCCAGCTGAGCTATACCCCCATATTGGAACCGCTGCGCGCTGAAAAATATCCGCAGCGAACGCATATTATATTAGCACCTCGCGGGAGGGTTGTCAACAGAAAAATTTCTTTTTCCGGAAAAAACTGCGGTCCCGCTCCAGGATGGAGCGGGACCGCAGTCCTCAGCGGCCGATGGCGTCGTTGATGTTCCCGGCGGCGTCCTCTACGGCGCGGACTGCCTTCCGGGCGGCGGCTTTCATTTCCTTCTTTTTGGGAGCCATCGCCATGCCCAGAGCGGCACCGGCGGCGGCGCCCATGCCAATGCCGGTTAAAAACGGGTGTTTTGACACAAGAATCATCCTCCTTTTCCATTGATATTGTACCCGGAAAAACCGAAAAATCCGTTGCTAAATCATGCATATCACGATATAATAACAACGACCGCCGCGGCGATCGCGGCGCGCAGAAGAAAAGAAGCGGAAGGGGCGGGGGGACCTGGTCCCTTTCTTTGTGTAACGAGGAAAGGTCGGGGAACGTGAAGCTATTGATCCGAAAGGGCCGCGTGGTGGACCCGGTGGGAGGCATCGGCGGCGTCATGGACATTCTCGTGGAGGACGGCCGGGTGGCGGTGATTGGCAGTGAGCTGACCGCGCCGTCCGCCCGGGTCATTGATGCGCGGGGGCTGACGGTATGCGCCGGACTGGTGGATATGCACGTCCACCTGCGGGAACCCGGCTTTGAGTACAAAGAGACCATTGAGACCGGCTGCCTGGCAGCCGCCAGGGGAGGGTTCACTTCCATCGCACCTATGCCCAATACCCGCCCCGCCACCGACTGCCCCGAGCGCATCGCCCTGGTGCGGCAGAAGGCGGCGCAGGCCTGTGGGGTCCATGTGTGGCCCATCGGCGCAGTGACCTGGGGGCAGAAGGGACAGGCGCTCACCGATGCCGCCGCGCTGAAGAAGGCCGGAGCGGTGGCCCTGTCGGACGACGGGATGCCGGTGCAGAACGCCAACCTGCTGCGGGACGCCCTGATCCGGTGCAGACGGCAGGAGCTCACCATCCTGTCCCACTGTGAGGACGCCGATCTGGTGAAAAATTACGCCGTCAATGAAGGCCGGGTCTCCCGAGCGCTGGGCCTGCCGGGCCGGCCCGCCATTGCGGAGGAGCTTCAGGTCATGCGGGACGCCATGCTGGCCGAGGAGACCGGAGCCGCCGTCCACATCTGCCACATCTCCACGGCCCGGTCGGTGGAGATCGTCCGGCAGTTTAAGAAAAAAGGAGTCCCCATCACCTGTGAGACCTGTCCTCAGTACTTCGCCCTGACCGAGGACGAACTCCTGAGCCGGGGGACTCTGGCCCGGGTGAATCCGCCCCTGCGGACCCGGCTGGACGTGGAGGGGATTCTGGCGGGGCTGAAGGACGGCGCCATCGACGTGATCGCCACCGACCACGCTCCCCACTCCGCCGAGGAGAAGGCCCGGCCTCTGCCCGAGGCCCCCAGCGGCATGGTGGGGCTGGAGACAGCTCTGGCCGTGACGCTTACCAGCCTTTACCACACCGGGGTGATGGACCTGTCGGACATCCTGCGCAAGATGACCATCAATCCGGCCTTTATCCTCCGCATCCCCAAGGGGCGGCTCAGTCTGGGCGGGGGAGCCGACTTCACCATTTTCGACCCGGACGAGGAGTGGACGGTGGACCCGGAGCAGTTTGCCTCCAAGGGCCGCAACACCCCCTTCGCCGGACGAACCCTGAAGGGCCGGGTCAAATACACCATCGTGGACGGAAAAATAATCTATCAGGAGGGCAAATAGATGTCGTTCGACGCACTACAGGAGAAGATCCGGGCGAAGAAAAATCCCACCGTGGCGGGGCTGGACCCCAAGCCGGAGCAGATCCCGCCCCATATCCTCAAAGCCAGCTATGAGACGTACGGCGAGACCCTCCAGGGGGCGGCCGAGGCCGTGTGGACGTTTAATCAGGGACTCATCGACGCTTTGTGCGACGTGGTGCCCGCCGTAAAGCCCCAGGCCGCCTACTACGAACGGCTGGGCTGGCGGGGCCTGGAGGTGATGGAGCGCACCATCGCCTATGCCCGGGAAAAGGACCTCTTTGTCATCGCCGACATCAAGCGGGGGGACATCGGCTCCACCGCCCAGGCCTACGCCGACGCCTGGCTGGGGGAGACCCGGGTGGGGGAGGCGTCTCACCCGGTGTTCAACGCCGACTGCGTCACGCTCAACGGCTATATGGGCTCCGACACCATCGAGCCCTTCGTGGAGGCCTGCAAGGCCGGGGACAAATGCCTGTTCCTGCTGGTCAAGACCTCCAACCCCGGCTCCGGAGAGCTACAGAATATGGTGGCCGGGGACCGGCTGGTCTACAAGGTCATGGGGGACATGACCGCCAAGCTGGGGAAGGGCACCGAGGGCAGGTACGGCTTCCATCTGGCCGGGGCGGTGGTGGGGGCCACCTATCCCTCCGACATGCGGGAGCTGCGCAGACGTCTGGAGCACACCTTCTTTCTGGTGCCCGGCTACGGCGCCCAGGGCGGCACCGCCGAGGACGTGCAGTACGCCTTCAACAAATACGGCCACGGGGCCATCGTCAACGCCTCCCGGTCCATCATGTGCGCCTGGCAGAAGACCGGCAGGGACGGCACGGACTACCAGGAGGCGGCCAGAGCCGCCGCCGTGGCCATGCGGGACGACATCCGGAAGTATGTGACCATCGTATAGACGAAAAGCAAACCCGACTGGGAGCGGTAAGCGCCCCTGATCATCTTTTATTCTGGAGGTGCCCCATGCCTGTTCAAGCCCTCTGCACCGTGGCGGAAGCGGTGAAGCTCAATGCATTTGCCTTCTCCCTCACCCTGGACGTGGGGGAGGAGCTGGCCGGTCAGGTCGCCTGCGGTCAGTTTATCCACATCAAGTGCGGTCACTCCCGCCTGCTCCGGCGGCCCATCTCGGTCTGCGACTGGATGGGGGACACCCTGCGGGTGGTCTTTGAGGTCCGGGGCGAGGGCACCGAGTGGCTCTCCCGCCGGAAGGCCGGCGACAAGCTGGACGTTCTGGGCCCCCTGGGCCGGGGCTTCGACGTGTCCGGGAAAAAGCTGCTGGTGGTGGGGGGCGGCATCGGCGTGCCCCCGCTGCTGGGCTGCGCCAAGTACGCCGCCTCCCGGGGCGGAGAAGTCCACGCCTGCCTGGGCTTCCGGGACGAGGGACATATGATGCTCACCGGGGACTTTGCGGAATACTGCCGCGGCCTGCATGTCATCAGCGACGACGGTTCCACCGGCCGGAAGGGCTTCGTCACCGAGCTGGTGGAGGAATTCCTGGCCGCCGAAGCCTGTGCCGGGGACGCCTGCACCGCCTGCTGCGGCGCGCCGGCAAGGCCGGTGATCCTGGCCTGCGGCCCCAGACCCATGCTGAAGGGCGTGGCCGCCCTGGCGGAGCGGTACGGCGTGCCCTGCCAAGTCTCCCTGGAGGAGCGCATGGGCTGCGGCGTGGGGGCCTGTCTGGTCTGCGCGTGCAAGACGGCGGACGGTCGGATGAAGCATGTGTGCAAGGACGGCCCCGTCTTTGACAGCCGGGAGGTGGACTGGAATGACTGATCTGACCGTCACCCTGGCCGGGATGACGCTGAAAAACCCCGTGGTGGTGGCCTCCGGCACCTTCGGCTTCGGCCACGAGTACGGGGAGTTCTACGACCTGAGCGAGCTGGGCGGCATCTGCGTCAAGGGGCTGACTCCCCGGCGGCGGGAGGGCAACCCCGCCCCCCGCATCGCCGAGACCCCCATGGGCATCCTCAATTCCGTGGGGCTCCAGAACCCGGGAGTGGACGAATTCATCCGCGCCGAGCTGCCCTATCTGAAGCAGTTCGACACCCGAATCATCGCCAACATCTCGGGCGACACGCCTGAGGAGTACGGCGTCATGTGTGAAAAGCTGTCGGCGGCGGGGGTGGACATGATCGAGGTGAACATCTCCTGCCCCAACGTGAAGGCGGGCGGGCTGGCCTACGGCACCCGGCCGGAGCTGGCCGCCGAGGTTACCGGGATCGCCAAGGCCCACTCCGCCGTGCCCGTCATGGTCAAGCTGTCCCCCAACGTCACCGACGTCACCGAGATCGCCCGGGCGGTGGAGGGGGCGGGAGCCGACGCGGTGAGCCTCATCAACACCCTGCGGGGGATGCGCATCGATGTGAACACCCGCCGCCCCATTCTGAAGCAGAACACCGGCGGCCTGTCCGGCCCCGCCGTGCTGCCTGTGGCGGTGCGGATGGTCTGGGAGGTGTCCGGCGCGGTGCAGATCCCCGTGCTGGGCATGGGGGGCGTGGCCACGGCAGAGGACGCCGCCCAGCTCATGCTGGCGGGAGCCTCCGCCGTGGCGGTGGGCACCGCCTGCTTTGCCGACCCCTACGCGCCGCTGAAGGTCCGGGACGGCCTGGCGGCCCTCGCCGCCCGGCAGGGGCTGGAGCGGGTGTCTCAGCTCACCGGGGCGGTCAGACCCTGGTAGGAAAATCCACAAAGAAGTGAGCGTCAGACTATGACTCGAATGTATCTCGTCCGCCACGCGGAGGCGGAGGGCAACCTCTACCGCCGCATCCATGGCTGGTACGACAGCCTCATCACCGACAACGGCTACCGGCAGATCGCCGCCCTGGCCCACCGCTTTGAGGGCATCCCTGTGGACGCGGTCTACTCCAGCGACCTGTTCCGCACCCGCACCACCGCCGGGGCCATCTGCAAGCCCAAGGGCCTGGCCCTGACCACCCGGAAGGGGCTGCGGGAGATCCACCTGGGGGACTGGGAGGACCGGACCTGGGGCGAGGTGGCCCGGCTGGACCCGGCGGAGCTGGACCGCTTCAACCGCAACGCCCCGGAGTTTCGGGCCGAGGGGGGCGAGTCCTTCCGGGAGCTGCGGAGGCGGACCACCGCCTCGGTGCGGCAGCTCGTCCGGAACCACCCCGGCCAGACGGTGGCGGTGGTCTCCCACGGCACCGCCATCCGCAATCTGCTGGCCGCCTTCCAGAACATCCCGGAGGCCGACTCCGCCCGCCTGCCCCACAGCGACAACACCGCGGTCTCCCTGCTGGAATTTGACGGCGACGCAGTCCGGGTGGTCTTTCACGACGACGCCTCCCACCTGCCGGAGGAGATCTCCACCTTTGCCCGCCAGCGCTGGTGGAAGCAGGACAGCGGCTCCCGCGCCGACTCCAACCTGTGGTTCCGTCCCCTGGACATGGAGCGGGAGGGGGAGATCTACCGCCGGTGCCGGAGAGAGGCCTGGCTCAACATCCACGGCAGCCCCGCCCACTATGATGAGGAGGGCTTTTATCAGGACGCCCTGGCCCAGTGGCGGTACGACCGCCGGGCGGTGACCTGCGCCATGCTGGGGGACGAGCTGGCGGGCCTGCTCCAGTTGGACCTCCAGCGCCACGCCGAGAAGGGCATCGGCTATATCCCCTTCGTCTATATGATGCCCAGCCACCGCAAGCAGGGCCTGGGGGTGCAGCTCCTGGGTCAGGCGGTGTCGGTCTACCGGCCCCTGGGGCGGCAATATCTGCGCCTGCGCTGCGCGCCGGACAATCTGGTGGCCCAGCGGTTTTACAAGCGCTACGGCTTTTACCGGGTGGGCTCCGCCGAGGGGACCCGGGTACCCCTGGACCTGCTGGAGAAGTCTATCGGGTATTAGGGGGCTAGCTCCAGGACCAACTGCCCGCCCAGACGGAAACCCCGGACAAAAAATTCCTCGCGGGAGACCTCCAGCAGGGCGCTGTGGGCGTCGATGAGGCGGACCAGCAGCTTGCGCTCCTCGGCGTCCAGCGCCCCGCGCAGGGCGTCCCAGGCGTTGGAAAACTCGTCCAGAGCGGGGAGATAGCCGGGGACCCGGGCGGCTTCATCATCTTGGTAGTCAAGCTTGCCGAAATAGAGGTCGCTGACAACGTGAGTATCCATATTGGATTCCCTCCCTATAAATAGACTAATTAGACCATAATTAGTATAATGGACTGATTGGTACATGTCAAGAGGTGGATGCCGTGAAATTTGAAGAAAGACTCAAGGCGCTGCGAAAGCAAGTCGGTGAGACCCAGCCTGAACTGGCAAAGGCGATTGGAATTTCGACAAAGCAAGTCGTTCGCTTTGAGCACGGCGAGCAGAAGCCCGGCTTCGACAACCTCTGGGCCCTGGCCGACCACTTCAAGGTGACGGTGGACTTCCTGATGGGCCGCACCGACGACCGATAGAGGCCGCCGCAGGGGAGGAGCGCCCTCCCGATCACGTCAAAACAAATGAGGTAAAAAAACCATGAACACCCAATTCCTCCCTGTCTCCAAAGCAGATATGAGGGCCCGCGGCTGGGAGGACTGCGATTTCCTCATCATCACCGGCGATGCCTATGTGGACCACCCCTCCTTCGGTCCGGCCATCATCTCCCGGGTGCTGGAGGCCGAGGGCTACCGGGTGGCGGTGCTGGCCCAGCCGGACTGGAAGGACCCCGCCGCCTTTGCCGCCCTGGGCCGTCCCCGGCTGGGGGTGATGGTCTCCGGCGGCAACATCGACTCCATGGTGGCCCACTACACCGTGGCCAAAAAGCGCCGCCGGGACGACGCCTATTCCCCCGGGAATCAGCCCGGCCTCCGCCCCGACCGGGCCACCATCGTCTACGCCAACATGGTCCGGCGGGTCTTTGGGAACATCCCTCTCATCATCGGCGGGCTGGAGGCCAGCCTCCGCCGCTTCGCCCACTACGACTACTGGGAGGACAAGGTCCGCCGGTCCATCCTCTTCGACAGCCAGGCCGACCTGCTGGTCTACGGCATGGGGGAGACCGCCAGCCGCGCCATCGCCGCCCGGCTGGCCTCAGGCACGCCGGTGGACCAGATCACCGACGTGCGGGGCACCTGCTTCGCCGGGCGGCACCCCGGCCAGTGCGCCTACCCCATGGTGGAGGTCCCCTCCTTCGAGACGGTCTGTGCCGACAAGCGGGCCTACGCCCAGGCCAACCAGGTGGAGTACGAGGAGCACGACGCGGTGCGGGGGAAGGCCATCCTGCAAAAGCACGGGGACCGGCTGCTCATTGCCAATCCCCCCGCCATGCCCCTGACCACCGCCGAGCTGGACGCCGTGTTCGAGCTGCCCTATGTGGGAGAGCCCCATCCCATGTACGACGCCATGGGGGGCGTGCCCGCCATCGAGGAGGTCCGCTTCTCCATCATCCATAACCGGGGCTGCTTTGGAGCCTGCAACTTCTGCTCCCTGGCCTTCCACCAGGGGCGGACCATCTCCGCCCGGAGCCACGAGAGCGTGCTGCGGGAGGCGGAGCGCCTGGTGAAGCACCCCGGCTTTAAGGGCTACATCCACGACGTGGGCGGGCCCACCGCCAATTTCCGGCATCCCTCCTGTCAGAAGCAGCTCAAGGCGGGCATGTGCCGGAACCGGGCCTGCCTGTCCCCCCAGGCCTGCCCCAACCTGGACGCCGACGAGACTGACTACCTCAAGCTGCTGCGGGAGATCCGGGCCATCCCCGGCGTCAAAAAGGTGTTCATCCGCTCCGGCATCCGGTTTGACTACCTGATGCAGGACCGGGACGGGGAATTCTTCGCCGAGCTGGTGAAATATCACGTGTCCGGCCAGCTCAAGGTGGCCCCGGAGCACTGTGTCAACGGGGTGCTGGATTACATGGGAAAGCCCCATGTGGAGGTCTATGAGAAGTTCCGGCAGAAGTACGAGCGGCTCAACCGGAAGTACGGCAAGGAGCAGTACCTGGTGCCCTACCTCATCTCCTCTCACCCGGGCTGCACTCTGGACGACGCGGTGCGGCTGGCCGAGTGGCTCAACCGCTCCGGCCGTCAGCCCGAGCAGGTTCAGGACTTCTACCCCACCCCCGGCACCCTGTCCACCTGTATGTACTACACCGGCCTGGACCCCAGGACCATGCAGCCGGTCTACGTCCCCACCGACCCCCACGAGAAGGCCATGCAGCGGGCCCTGATGCAGTGGAAGCGGCCGGAAAAACGGCGGCTGGTGCTGGAGGCCCTCCGCCGCACCCACCGGGAGGACCTGATCGGCTATGGCAGGGAGTGCCTGCTCCGGCCTGACCGCCCGGCAGACGGCCGCCGTCCGGCGGGGGGCGGGGCTTCTCAGGGCCCCAAGAAGGGCGCCCGTCCGGCGGGACAGAAAAAAACGGCGGCCCGGCAGGCTGCCTGCGCCCGCCCGGCGGCTCCCGTCCGGAAGGCGGGCTGGGCCAAGCCCAAGCCCAAGAAGAACGCCCGGCCCCGGAAGGGCGGAGGCTGAATATGAAAAGGCGCGGAGCATTTCTCCGCGCCTTTTGTGTAACCTTTTGCCGCCGGAAACGTTTTCTAAACAGAAGGAGGGAGGACGATGCGCCGCGACACGCTGGAGGGGCTGTACCGGGCCCACTACCGCCCTGCCCTCCTCTATACGCTATCCCTGTGCGGGGACCCGGCCCAGGCGGAGGACGTCGTCTCCGCCGCCTTCGAGACCGCCCTACTCACCCTGGAGGAGGGCAGCCCCGGCTTTCGCTACTGGCTGCTGAAGGTGTGCAGGCACCGGTGGCTGGACGAGGTCCGCCGGGGAAGGCGGCGGCACCCGGCGCCGCCGGAGGACCTGCCGCTGACCGCTCCGGACGATGTGCTGGAGGGAATTTTGCAGGAGGAGCGGTACGCCGCCCTCTACCGGGCTCTGGCCAGACTGCCGGAGCGCCCCCGGGAGCTGCTGACTCTCCACTATTTCGGGGGACTGCCCCTGGCCCGGGTAGGGGAGCTGGCCGGCCTGAGTCCCGGGGCGGCCAAGACCGCCCTGTGCCGGGCCCGGCAGCGGCTGAGACAGATCATGGAGGAGGATGGCTATGAGGTTTGAAGAGCTCTACGAGAGATACCGGACGGGAACGGCCACGGCGGAGGAGGCGGCCCGGGTGGAGGAGGAGCTGGCCAAATTCCGGCTGCTCACCGACTATGTGGCCCAGCACGACGAGCTGGACCTGCCGGAGCCCCCGACAGAGGCCGAAGCGGGGGAGTACCGGGCGGTGAAGCGGCGGGCCCGCCGCAGCCGGAGAGAGACCGTAAGACTGGCGGTGGCCGTCACCTGCGCGGTGCTGCTCATCGGGCGGCTTCTGCTGTGGCCGCTGCTCAATCAGTTTTTCTTCTATAACCCCCAGCGGGAGAACCTGGAGCAGGCCATGGCGGTCTATTCCTCTCTGTTCTTCCCGACCCGGAGCTGCTCCGGCGCCTATGCCGAGAACACCGGCCTGGGCCGGTGGGAGGTGACCCTCCAGATGGGCGACTGGACCGGAGGCGGCAGACGGCCTGCCCGCATGCAGGGCGCAGTCCATCTGTGGGACCTATCCTTCGAGGACGCCTTTTGGGAGGGGTACTGTCCGGTGAACCAATGGAAGTCCGCGGGGGACGGCGGGGAGTACGCTCCAGGGCAGAGCCCGGCGGAGGCGGCGAAAAAGCTGCGGGAGTTGCCCGACTACACCCAGGGGGTGTTGTGCCTGTCCTTTGACCGGGATCTGTCCATGGCCGAGCTGGCCGGGTTGATGGACGCCCACCCGGACCTGCGGGTTTGCTGGGTCAAGGTGCGCACCCTGGAGGGGGACGGCTTTCTCCTGCCGCCCACCGGCTTCGAGCCCGACGGTTTTATCCCCGACACAGGGGATGGCATGAGGGAGCGCTACCCCTGGCTGTTCCCGGAGCAGCACCGGGAGGATGCGGACCGGGGGGCGTTCTATGAAAACCATTTCAAGGACCTGCTGCGGTACATGATGGACCAGAAGCAGACGGTGTGGGGGCTGGGCGGCGCGGAGCACGACCAATACCAGCGGGCGCTGGACTACGTGGAGGCGCATGGGGTGCAGGCCCAGGGGGTCTTTGTCAGCGGCCGCCCCGCCGACCTGGCCGCCCTGTGCGGGGAGGAGGCCGTGTCCTGGGCTTCGCTGGACTCCATCCGCCTCTACCCGGACATGAAGTAAAAGCAGAGCCGCAGGGCCCCCGGCTTGCGCCGGGGGCCCTGCGCGTAACCATTTGTCACACTCTTGTTGCCCGGTCCGACTGGCTTTCTCGCGGGGGGTGTGATAGGATGGGGACAAGCGAGGTGAACCATGATGAAGAAATGGATGCCGTTTGTGTGTGCGCTGGCCCTGCTGGCCGGATGCGCGGGGACGCCCCAGGAGACCCCTGCGCCCGCGGCCTCCCCGTCTCCCCCCAGCGTGCGGGTCCAGACCGACTGGTCCAAGCTGGAGCCCAAGGCGGAGGGGCACGTCCCACTCTACACCCGGCGGTATGAGAACTGGACGGACCGGCTGATCCCGGCGGACGATTACGGAAAGCTGTACCCCTTCGCCGGGGAGAAGGTCCCCGCCCGGCATCGGTATATGGGGGAGGAGGACGAGAGCGTCCCCACGGACATCTACAAATACGGCCTGGTGACCGAGCGGGGGGAGGTGGTGGTGGACCCGGTGTACGACCTGGTGGGCCCGCCCTGCGACCGCTATCTGGACGGCCCCAGCTTCTACCACCCCATGCCGGACCTGCTGCTGCTGGGGGTCCTGGTGGAGCGGGAGCCCGACCCGGACGCCGACTACGACGGACCTGTGGCCTGGGTGTGGCGGTACGGCGCGGCAGCCCGGGACGGAAGCTGGGTCACGGAGCTGGTCTACACCGACTATTATGCCGCGGACGATCATACGCTGCTGCTCACCCGGGAAAACGGCGAGACCGAGGTATGGGACGAGAGCGGGGCGGTGCGCTTCACCATCCCGGCTGAGTCGGAGGGGGGCTGGTCCCCTCAAATGTGCGGCTGGTCCGACGGCATGGTGGTGAATACCTCTTACCAGGGGGAGTATTACTATTACGACGCCCAGACCGGCCGGCGGCTTCTGGGCCCCTATCTCTCCGCCCAGCCCTTCTATGAGGGGCTGGCCGCCGTGCAGGATGGCAGGAGCGGTTTGTGGGGCTACATCGACAAGGCCGGCGCCTGGGCCATCGAGCCTATGTTTGAACAGGCGGGAAACTTCTCTCAGGGGATGGCTCTGGTGCGGGTCATCGGCTCCCTGCCCGCCCTGGTGGGCCGGGACGGCAGGTTCGTGCTGGAGGCCAACCAGGGGGAGCAGATCATCCCCTGCGGCGGCGGCTCCTATGGTTATGACGTCGGCGGGCGGGAGGGGCTGTGGTACCTCCACTGCACCGCCGAGGACGGAAACAGCATGGTGACGGTGCTGGGAGCCTACGGCGGGGAGGGCGCTCCGCTGGCACAGCCCGCCGCAGGGGAGCGGGTGACCACCTGGTGGGGCAGCGCCGTGTCCCGCATGCAGGGAAACAAGACTCTGTTTTATCAAAATGGTGTGGCCTACCCCTTGCCTTTGACGGGGGTGGTGCGGGAGGCGGCAGGGCAATATGTCATCCTGCAAAGGGCGCTGAGCGAGCAGGCGTATCAGTACGCCCTGGTGTCTTTGGACGGAACGGTCCTGGCCGGCTACGGCGAGTGCGAATCGCTGTCTTTCTATGTGCCGCCGGAGACGGGCCGGACGGAGCTCCGGGCCGGGTTCCGGGACGGCACGGGAGATTACCGCGATGAGACCTATGAGCTGGAACCGGCGGAGGAGGGGCTCACCTATGTCCTGGAGGACTGGGGCTGCGGCTATCGGAATGCGGACGGCGTCTGGGCTTTTTGTTGGCCCTGGCTGCTTTTGGGGGATGTGGAATGAAGAAAAGAGGCATGGCTCTTGTTCTGGCGCTCCTGCTGCTGGCGGGCTGTGCACCGGAGGCGGAGATGCCGCCGCCCCCCTCCACCTCTGCGGAAACGGAGCCCTGCGGGGTTTACACCGACTGGTCCAAGCTGACCCCCTATGTGCCGGAGGACCGGGAGAGCCTCTACTACTGCTCCGCGGTGGGCCCCCATGGGATAGTGGCCATGGAGGATACCGGCGAGTGTGTGTTGATCTCCCCGGAGGGAGAGGAGGTGTGGCGTACCCCGGGAAAGGAAGCCTGGTTCTGGGACAACTTCTGGAGCGGGGATACCGCCATCCTCTGGGATGGGGAGGACACCCGCCTGATGGACACCCACACCGGGCAGAGCTGTGGATTGGACGGCGCTCGGGACCCCCAGGGCTTTCACGAGGGCCTGGCGCGGGCCCACGACGAAGCCGACAAGTGGGGCTACATCGACGGTGCCGGTCGGTGGGTGATCCCGCCGGCCTATGACCAGTGCGGCGATTTCGAAAACGGCCGGGCCGTTGCGGTGAGGGAAGGAACTCATTCTTTGATCGACCGGCAGGGTCGCACGCTTCTGGACGCCGCCTGGCAGCTCCGGGCCTGCCGGGGCCTGGACGGAGAGAACTGGTACCTGGACTATGTCGAGACCGAGGATTATGGCTGTCAGGTATGGGCCGCCTATGACGAAGACGGAAACCAGCTAGACGCCCCGGCGGAGGGGACCGTCCTGCGCGTTGGGATCTATGGCAGGATGTACGAAACGCGGGAGGACGCCACCGTTTTATGGTTAGGCGGCGCACCCGTGGTGCTGCCCCTGGCAGGTGAGCTGGAGGACGTGGCGGCGGGCTACGTTGTGCTCGCCAACGCCGAGGGGACTGACTGCGCCCTGCTGACCCTGGAGGGGGAGGTGGTGGCGCCCTTCGGCTCGATAGGGAGGCTCTACAGTTCCACGGACGAATTGACCGGCCAACCGTATTTCTGGAAGAGTACCGATGAGAATCCCGGGGAAGTCCTGCTTTTGGACGAGGACGGCAGGGTGCTGGCAACCTCCGGAGCTCTGTACGGCGGATTGCTCCAGACGGGACGTTATGGCGAGGACTGCTATGGCTACCTGCGCCCCGACGGCGCCTGGGTCTTCCGCTATGTCAGGAAGGGCGACGGGGATATCTGAACCCGAAAAGAGAGACGGCATGCCGTCTCTCTTTTCGGGTTCAGCGCAGGGCGTTGGACACATCGTTGCCGATATTCCTGGCCGCCTGCCCCACATCGTTCACGCCGCGGCGCACTGCGTTGCCCGCGTCGTTCACAGCGTTGCGCACCGTCTTGCCTGCGGCGTTGTCGGTGTTCTCCACCGCACCGTCCGTGCCGGCCTCATAATTGGAGTGGGTGGGGTTGGGGGTGACCGCCGGCGAAGTCTCGGTGATGTCCCCCGGGGTCTCGCTGGGTGTAGTGCTGGGCGTAGCGCTGGGCGTTACGCTGGGGGCTACGCTGGTGGAAGGGCTGGGCGTCACGTTGGGGGCCTTGTCGCTGGTACAGCCGGTCAGCGCAAAGACCAGGCTGAGAGCCAGGGCCAGACCAAGCAGATTGCGTTTCATTGCGCATCCTCCTATTCATACAATGAGACATTCCGTCCGATGGTTAGTATGTGCGGCGGCGGCACAGTTACACACGGAAAAATTTTTTAGAGGAATTGAAAAAAGACTTGCAATTGAAAATGATTCCTGTTATACTTCAATCAGTAACAGGAATGATTATCAATAATGGACTGGGAGGTGAGTTATGAAGGGCAAGCGATACTCCCGCCAGCGGGAGCTCATTTATCAGACCCTGATGGCGACAGACCAGCACCCCACCGCGGAAATGATCTACAACTGGCTGAAGCCGGAAAACCCCAGCCTGAGTTTGGGAACGGTCTATCGGAACCTCAATCTGCTGGCGGACGAGGGCAGCATTACCCGAATGGCCTTCCCAGTGGAGCGCTATGACGCCAACATCCGGCCCCACCCTCATTTTCAATGCCGCGGCTGCGGCCATGTGTACGATCTGGAGGGCCTGCCCTATGACCGGGAGCTGGACGAACGGATCTCCGCCGCCAGCGGGCACGAGGTCGAGCGGCATGAGCTGGTGTTCAGCGGGATTTGCGTTCACTGCACGAAAAAGCATTGATTTTCCCGAAAACATGTGTTATAGTAAGCACAGCCAAGAATAGAAAAATATTACAATTAGGAGGACTGAATTTATGGAACTGAAATTGTATCGGTGTGCCCATTGCGGCAATGTGGCGTTCAAGCTGGTAGACAAGGGAGTGCCCCTGTTCTGCTGCGGTCAGAAGATGGATGAGCTGGTGCCCAACACCACCGACGGCGCGCTGGAGAAGCACGTCCCCGCCGTCAGCCGTGACGGCAAGGAAGTCTCCGTCCAGGTCGGCTCCGTCATCCACCCCATGCTGGAGGAGCACTACATCCAGATCATCGCCGCTGCCGCCGGTGACACCGTCACCTTCAAGCTGCCCAAGCCCGGCGACGAGCCCGTGCTCAAGGTGAGCTCCGAGGCTCCCGTCACCGCCTATGAGCTGTGCAATCTCCACGGCTTCTGGAAGGGCAACGAGTAACGACACCACACAAGCATCCACAAAAAAAGAAAGGAGCTGTTTCGCATGGAACTGAAGGGGAGCAAGACGGAGGCCAATCTCTGGAAGGCATTTGCCGGGGAGTCCATGGCCCGCAATAAGTACACCTACTTTGCCAGCAAGGCCCGCAAGGAGGGCTATGAGCAGATCGCGGCCATCTTCGAGGAAACCGCCGGCAATGAGAAGGAGCACGCCAAGCTGTGGTTCAAGGCGCTCAGCGGCATCGGCGACACCGCAGCCAACCTGATCGCCGCCGCCGAGGGTGAGCACGAAGAGTGGACCGAGATGTATAAGGAGATGTCCGAGACCGCCCGGGAGGAGGGCTTCCACGCTCTGGCCGACGCCTTCGCCGCCGTGGGCAAGATCGAGAAGAGCCACGAGGAGCGCTACATGAAGCTGGCCGAGAACCTCTCCAACAGCGAGGTCTTCAAGCGGGCCGACATCAAGGTCTGGTACTGCCGCAACTGCGGCCATCTGGAGTACGGTCTGGAGGCTCCCGCCGTGTGCCCCGTCTGCGGCCATCCCCAGGCTTACTTTGAGATCCACGCCGACAACTACTAAGCCTGTATCCTCCAGGGCCCGCGGCATTGCCGCGGGCCCTTTTCTTCCTTTCCTCCCGGCAGAGGTGGGGCCAATCCGGGGCTTTCCTTTTTCCAGAACCTATGCTATTATAATGTCTACTAAATAAACCGCCAAGCGGTTTATTTGTGCGGCCACTGCCGCATAATTTCATCAAAAGGGCTATTTATAGCCCTTTTGATGAAATTTAGACATTGTTACAATGCGTATTTCCGCTGGAGCGCCGTATTGCTCCAGCGGAAGGTGCAAGGTTTTCAGGCTCATTTGCCAAAAAACCTTGCACCTGAACAAAGCAAATTGGCCTTGAAAGCCTTGGGATTCAAGGCTTTCCGCTTTGTTCAGTACGCATTATTATAATTCATTATACAAACAGTTCGAGGAGGGCCCTATGCCGGAAGAAATACGGAAGAATCTTTACCGGGTCCCGGTGCCCCTGCCGGGGAACCCGCTGAAGGAACTCAACAGCTATGTCATCAAGGGGAGCGACCGGACGCTGGTGGTGGACACCGGGTTTCGCCAGGAACCCTGCCGCCGGGCTCTGTTTTCCGGGCTGCGGGAGCTGGGCGTCCATCCGGAGGAGACCGACGTACTGCTGACCCACCTGCACTCCGACCACTCCGGACTGTCCGCCGAGGTAGCCGCGGGGGAGGGGCGGCACATCTACGTCGGGGATGTAGACCGGAGGCTGCTGGAGAAGTATGCCCAGGTCCAGCGGAGCGGCGGCGTGAACCAGAAGACCCTTCTGCGCCGGGCCCAGGGATTTACCGAGGAGGAGCTGTCTGCGGAGGGCAGGTCCAACCCGGCCGTTACCATGGCCCCGCCGGTGACCGACAACTACAAAAGCCTGTTTGACGGCGACGTCATCACGTGCGGCGGCTACCGGCTCCGGTGCATCCAGGTCCCCGGGCACACCCCGGGCCAGATGTGCTACTGGCTGGAGGAGGAAGGGGCCATGCTGCTGGGGGACCACGTCCTCTTCGACATCACCCCCAATATCACCAATTGGGAGGGGGTGGACGACTCCTTGGGCAACTACCTGGACAGCCTGCGGGCCATCCGGGCCTACGATGTGGCCCTCCCCCTGCCCGGCCACCGGGGGAGAGGAGCGTTCCGGGCCCGCATCGACGATCTGCTGGCCCACCATGAGCACCGTCTGGCCGAGGCGCTGGAGGTGGTAAAGAAGTACCCGGGCAACACCGCCTACTTCCTGGCAGGGCACATGACCTGGAAGATTCGGGCCAACTCCTGGGAGGAATTCCCTCTGGCCCAGAAATGGTTTGCCGTGGGGGAGTGCGCCTCCCATATGGACTATCTCAAGCGCAGGGACTTGATCCGGGAAGAGCCGGACGGAGAGGGCCTGCTGCGGTACTACCCCTGCTGACGGCTCCGCCGGGCGGCAGAAACATGAAAGTGAGGAGCGACACCCATGGAAAAGGCAAAGGTATATTTTGACGATTTTCGCGCGCCGGTGGGGACCAGCGTGCTGAAAAAGCTGGACCGGCTGATCCGGAAGGCGGGCATGGAGGAGATGGACTTCCAGCGCAAGCTGGTGGCCATCAAGATGCACTTCGGGGAGCCGGGCAACCTGACCTTCCTGCGCCCCAACTACGCCAAGGTGGTGGCCGACATGGTGAAGGAGCTGGGCGGCGTGCCCTTCCTCACCGACTGCAACACCCTCTACGCCGGGCGGCGGAAGAACGCCTTGGAGCATTTGGACGCCGCCTATGAAAACGGCTTTTCGCCCCTGTCCACCGGCTGCCAGATCGTCATCGGCGACGGCCTGCGGGGAACCGACGACGTGGAGGTGCCGGTCCGGGGCGGAGCATACATCCAGACCGCCAAGATCGGCAGGGCTGTTATGGACGCCGACGTGTTCATCAGCCTGACCCACTTCAAGGGGCACGAGGCCACCGGCTTTGGTGGAGCCATCAAGAACATTGGCATGGGCTGCGGCAGCCGCCGGGGCAAGATGGAGCAGCACGCGGCGGGCAAGCCCCGGGTGAGCAGGCGCCGCTGCGTGGGCTGCCGGGTGTGCAGCCACCACTGCGGCCAGAACGCCATCTCCTACGGCGAGGACAAGCGGGCGGCCATCGACTACGAAAAGTGCGTGGGATGCGGCCGCTGCATCGGCGTGTGCAATTTCGACGCCATCTTCAGCCCGGACGACAGCGCCAACGGCGAGCTCAACCGCAAGATGGCGGAGTACGCCAAAGCGGTGGTGGACGGGCGGCCCGCCTTCCACATCAGCTTGGTTCAGGATATCTCCCCCTACTGTGATTGCCACGGCGAGAGCGACATCCCCATCCTGCCGGACGTGGGTATGTTTGCCTCCTTCGACCCGGTGGCGCTGGACCAGGCCTGCGTGGACGCCTGCCTGAAGCTGGACCCCATCCCTGGCAGCCTGCTGGACCAGCGGATGCACGAGGAGGGTTTTGTGGATCAGCACGACCACTTCTGCAACACCACGCCGGACACCGAATGGAAAAGCTGTCTGGAGCATGCCGAGAAGATCGGCCTGGGCAGCCGGGACTACGAGCTGATCCGTCTGTGAGGTATCTCTGGCTCCTGTGACGAGCCCCCAAGGAAAATGGGTTATGGAAAGGATGACGACTATGGATGTCAAGGAAATTCTGGCCCACTGCGACCACACCCTGCTGAAGCAGGAGTCCACCTGGGCGCAGATCAAAGAGGTCTGCGACGACGGGAAAAAATACAACTGCGCCTCCATCTGCATTCCCGCCGCCTACGTGAAGGCCTGCGCCGAGTATGTGGGCAACAGCCTGAAGATCTGCACGGTCATCGGCTTCCCCAACGGCTATTCCACCACAGCAGTAAAAGTTTTTGAAACCGAGGACGCCATCCGCAACGGCGCCGACGAGATTGACATGGTCATCAACATCGGCTGGGCCAAGGACCAGCGCTGGGACGACATCCTCAACGAGATTAAGGCGATCAAGGCTTCCTGTCAGGGCCGCATCCTCAAGGTCATTGTGGAAACCTGTCTGCTGACCGAGGCGGAGAAAATCAAGCTGTGCGAGCTGGTCACCGCCTCCGGGGCGGACTATATCAAGACCTCCACCGGCTTCTCCACCGGGGGAGCCACCCGGGAGGACGTGGCGCTGTTCGCCAGACATGTGGGCCCCGGCGTAAAGATCAAGGCTGCCGGCGGCATTTCCTCCATGCAGGATGCGGAGGATTTTCTGGCCCTGGGCGCGGACCGTCTGGGGACTTCCCGTATCGTCAAGCTGATAAAGGGCCAGCAGGGCGAAGGGTACTGAAAACAGTTAAAACCGGCTCCGCTCTAAGGCGGAGCCGGTTTTTCACATCGGGAGGTTAACACTTTGGAAACATTCTTGTAAACTTTCGGTGATAAAGATGAAATATCGGTTGCGCTTAGGTAAAAATTGCGTTATAATGGGCCCGTGCCTGGAAGAACGGAGCCACAACGGACGGAAGGTAAGGATTGTGCCCCGCGCCAGGCCATTATCTTGAAAGGAAGGTAGATCAGCTTGAAGAATTCCAAGAAACTTGTCGCGCTGCTTCTCTCTCTGTCCATGGTGTTTGCCTTGGCGGCCTGTGGCGGCGGAAGCACCGCCAGCCCCTCCCCGTCCGCCTCTCAGCCCGCTCCCACGGAGAGCGCCCCGGCCGAGACCACTCCCGCCGCCGCGGATTTCAGCGTGGCGATGATCACCGACTACGGCGACATCACCGACCAGTCCTTTAACCAGACCACCTACGAAGCCTGCAAGGCTTACTGCGACGCCAACGGCGTACCGTTCAACTACTACAAGCCCGCCGGTGACTCCACCGCCGAGCGTGTGGCCATGGTAGAGGCCGCCGCCGACGAGGGCTACAACGTCATCGTGATGCCCGGCTACGCCTTCGGTGAGACCATCACCCAGGTGGCTGAGGAGTACGCCGACGTGACCTTCATCGCCTTGGACGTGGGCGAGGGCGACCTGGGCGACTACACCCTGCCCAGCAACGTCTACTGCGCCGTGTATCAGGAAGAGCTGTGCGGCTACATGGCCGGCTACGCCGCCGTGAAGCTGGGCTACACCCACCTGGGCTTCCTGGGCGGCATGGCCGTTCCCGCCGTGGTCCGCTACGGCTACGGCTTCGTGCAGGGCGCGGACGCCGCCGCGGTCGAGGCCGGCGCCGACGTGACCGTGGAGTATGTCTACGGCAACCAGTTCTTCGGTGACGCCGACATCACCGCTTACATGGACAACTGGTATCAGACCCTGGGCGTGCAGGCTGTGTTCGCCTGCGGCGGCGGCATCTACGCCTCTGCGGCTGAGGCGGCCGCCAAGGTGGACGGTGCCAAGGTCATCGGCGTGGACGTGGACCAGGCCGGCATCATCGACGGTGCTTACGGCGCCGGCATGACCGTCACCTCCGCCATGAAGGGTCTGGCTCCCACCGTGCAGCACATGCTGGAAGAGGTCGCGGCCGGCAACTTCGCCAACTACGGCGGCAAGATCGAGACCCTGGGCCTGGTGTCCGGCGACGATCCCACGGCCAACTACGTCCAGATCCCCATGGAGACCACGCAGTGGGGCGACGGCTTCACCCAGGACGATTATAAGACCCTGGTAAAGGCCATGTTTGACGGCACCGTCACCGTCTCCAACGACATCACCGCCATGCCCGCGGTCACCATCACGGTCAACGAGTACGGCAACATCAAGTAAATTACTCCTGCGAACCAAGAGGACGGGAAGCTTTCCCGTCCTCTTTTTTTGCCTCCCGGGCCGGGGCGGAAGTCCGGCGGCGAAGCGGGAGAAATATTCTCATTTTTCCTTTGAAATATAGCGCGGTATATAGTACAATAAGATTGATCGTTTTGTACAAAAAACACAGGAGTGGGGAGGGCGTTAAGCGTGGACAGCCAATATGCCATTGAGATGCTTAACATCACCAAAAGGTTTCCGGGCATCGTAGCCAACGACAACATCACGCTCCAACTGAAAAAGGGCGAGATCCATGCTCTGCTGGGCGAAAACGGTGCCGGAAAGTCCACCTTGATGAGCGTTTTGTTTGGCCTTTACCGGCCGGAAGAGGGGACCATCAAGAAGGACGGCAAGGAGGTCCAGATCCGCGACCCCAACGATGCCAACGCGCTGGGGATCGGCATGGTCCACCAGCACTTCAAGCTGGTGGAGTGCTTCACGGTGCTGGACAACATCATTATGGGCGTGGAGCCTTGCAGGCACGGCTTCCTGCAAAAGGCGGAGGCCCGGGAAAAGGTGCTGGCCCTGTCCGACAAATACGGGCTGAAGGTGGACCCGGACGCCCTGGTGGAGGACATCACGGTGGGCATGCAGCAGCGGACCGAGATCCTGAAGATGCTCTACCGGGAGAACGAGATCCTCATCTTCGACGAGCCCACCGCCGTGCTCACGCCCCAGGAGATCGACGAGCTGATGGATATCATGCGGGGGCTGAAGGCCGAGGGGAAGAGCATTCTGTTCATCACCCACAAGCTCAACGAGATCATGGCGGTGGCCGACCGCTGCACCGTCCTGCGCAAGGGCAGGGGCATCGGTACGGTCCATGTGGCCGAGACCACCAAGGAAGAGCTCTCCCGCATGATGGTGGGCCGCAACGTGAACTTCGCCGTGGAAAAGGGGCCCGCCCACCCCGGCGAGGTCATTCTCGACGTGCAGGGCCTGACCATGGCCTCCAAGCAGCACAAGAACAACGCGGTGAAAAACGTCACCTTCCAGGTTCGGGCGGGGGAGATCGTCTGCATTGCCGGCATCGACGGCAACGGACAGAGCGAGCTGGTCTACGGCCTGACCGGCCTGGAGCCGGTACACGGCGGCAAGGTGTCGCTGTGCGGCCGGGACATCACCAAGTCCCCCATCCGGGAGCGGTCTGTGATGGGGATGAGCCACATCCCCGAGGACCGCCACAAGCACGGCCTGGTGCTGGACTATACTCTGGAGGACAATATGGTGCTCCAGCGGTACTTTGAGCCCCAGTTCGTCAGTGGCGCGGGCTTCCTCAAGCGCAAGGCCATCCGCGACTATGCCGCCAGACTCATTGAGCAATACGACGTGCGCTCCGGCCAGGGGCCTGTGACGCCCGCCCGGAGCATGTCCGGCGGCAACCAGCAGAAGGCCATCGTGGCCCGTGAGATCGACAAGGACCCCCAGCTTCTGGTGGCCGTCCAGCCCACCCGCGGCCTGGACGTGGGCGCCATTGAGTACATCCACAAGCAGATCGTGGCCCAGCGGGACGAGGGCAAGGGCGTGCTGCTGGTGAGCCTGGAGCTGGACGAGGTTATGGCCTTGTCCGACCGCATCCTAGTCATGTACGAGGGGGAGATCGTGGGCCAGCTAGACCCCGAGACCACCACGGTGGAAGAGCTGGGCCTGTATATGGCTGGCGCGAAACGGGAGGGAGTGTAAGGTATGAAACGGGAAAAAACACCCTTGCTGCGCAACGGCGCCGTCCAGTCCCTGCTGGCCTCGCTGCTGTGCGTTCTCATCGGCCTGCTGGTGGGCTATGTGGTGCTGCTGGTCATCAACCCCGCCGGCGCCGGCGAGGCCATTGTGACCATCGTAAAGAACTTCATGACCTATTCCAAACCGTCCGCGCAGTTGAAGTATCTGGGCAGCACCCTGGTTAAGACGGCGCCGCTGCTGATGTGCAGCCTGTCCGTCCTCTTCGCCTATAAGGTGGGCCTGTTCAACATCGGCGCCGCGGGGCAGTACGTGGTGGGCGCCGGGGCCAGCCTCTACTGCGCCCTGGCCTGGGGCATGCCCTGGTACGTGTGCCTGCTGGCCGCGATTGTGGCCGGCGCCGCGCTGGGCGCGATCTCCGGCCTGCTGAAGGCCTACTGCAACGTCAACGAGGTTATCTCCTGCATCATGCTCAATTGGATCAGCCTGTATCTGGTGAATATGCTCCTGAGCCTGGTGAAGGAGTCCGCCAGCCCCTACACCATGACGCTCTCCAGCACCAACCCCGGCGCAATCCTGCCCTCCATGGGCCTGGAGAAGCTGTTCAACGACAACAAGTATGTGACCATTGCCATCCCACTGGCGATCCTGGTGGCGATCCTGATCTGGGTCCTGCTGGAAAAGACCAAGCTGGGCTACGAGCTGAAGGCCACCGGCTGCAACAAGTTCGCCGCAAAATACTGCGGCATGAAGGAGAAGAAGAACCTGATTCTCACTATGGCCATCGCCGGCGGGCTGGCCGGCATGGGCGCGGCCATGCTGTTCCTCACGGGGTTCGAGCAGTGGCAGTGCACCCAGTCCTCGGTCCCGGCCATGGGCTTCAACGGCATCGCCGCCGCCTTCCTGGGCGGACTGAGTCCCATCGGAACCATTCTCTCCTCCTATTTCATCCAGCATATCACCAACGGCGGCGCATATGTGGACAAGACCATGTACTCCGCCCAGATCTCGGATTTCATCTCCGCCCTGATCATCTACCTGTGCTCCTTCGTGCTGTTCTTTAAGCAGTTTATGAGCAGCCGGGTCGCCCGGAAGGAAGAGCGGGAGCGGGAGCGCCTGGCGGCGCAGGAGGCCGCGGCCGCCCAGACAGACGCGGCCAATGGGGAAGGAGGCGGGAAGTAATGCTGCTGATTCAATATACGCTGCTCTTTGCCTCTGTGCTGATCCTGGTGGCCTTGGGCGGCTGCTTCTCAGAACACTCCGGCGTGATCAACATCGGCCTGGAGGGCATCATGGTCATGGGCGCACTGGGCGGCGCGCTGATGATGAAATTCCTGCCGGACGGGACCAGCGCCATCGTGATGATCGTGCTGGTGGTGCTGGCCGCCATCCTGCTGGGCATGCTCTACTCCCTGCTGCTGGGCGTGGCGGCCATCAACTTCAAGGCCGACCAGACGCTGGTGGGCACCGCCATGAATCTGCTGGGCACCGCCGCGGCCACCGTGTTCGTCAAGGCCATGAACACCGCCGAGAGCGTGGACAACGTGTCCTCCACCATTCAGTATATCAATGCAAAAAAGGCATTTCTGGTGAATATCAACGGCTTTGAGTTCAACTGGTTCATGTTGCTGGCACTGATCGCTCTGGTCTGCTCCTACGTGGTGCTGTATAAGACCCGCTTTGGCCTGCGGCTTATGGCCTGCGGCGAGCATCCCCAGGCGGCGGACTCGGTGGGCATCAACGTCTATAAGATGCGCTATGCCGGCGTACTCATCTCCGGCATGCTGGGCGGCCTGGGCGGCATCGTCTACATCACCGCCGGCGTCAGCGAGTGGAAGTTTGAGTACGGCGTGGCAGGCTTCGGCTTCCTGGCCCTGGCCGTTATGATCTTCGGGCAGTGGAAGCCCACCCGCATCGCTCTGGCGGCCCTGCTGTTTGGCTTCTTCCGGGCGCTGGGCAACGTGTACACCGGGTTTGAATTCCTGAAGGCATTGAATCTCCCCAGCGGAGTCTACAATATGCTGCCCTATATCGTCTCGCTGATCGTTCTGGCCTTCACCTCCAAGAAGTCCAGAGCGCCCAAGGCGGAGGGTATCCCCTACGACAAGGGCCTGCGCTAAAGGAACGGCGGGCTCTGCACCTATCCTACCA